>UMJK01032659.1_pt1 | contig 47252 bp, 60 predicted proteins | sample 1966021 | NCBI WGS metagenome assembly UMJK01 (sample SAMEA4836151, study PRJEB28245) | human gut metagenome | biome: gut microbiome; material: fecal sample | place: Denmark | collected 2008
TTAGGACATGAGGTTTACGATTTTAAGAATCCCCCTCATGGTAATGGTGGCTTCCAATGGTCTGATATAGATCCTAACTGGCAGAACTGGACAACAGAACAATATCGTGAAGCTCTTAATCATCCGATTGCACAAAAAGGATTTGATTCAGATTTTAACGGCATGAAGTGGGCGGATGTCTGTGTTATGGTTCTTCCTTGTGGTCGGTCAGCTAATACGGAAGCTGGCTGGATGAAAGGTGCAGGTAAAAAGGTGATGGTTTATTCTCCGAAAAAGGAAGAACCGGAACTTATGTATAAGATATACGATTTTGTGAGTGATAGCATATTTCGTATCAATGATGAGATAATTGGAGTATAACGTGATTAAAAAGGAACCAAATAGCCTTGGATGGGCTTTGTAAAATCCACAATTCATTATGAGCGATTTTAAATCACGCCTGGTTGAAGAGCAGGCACAATTGGAAGAAAAGCTTAACAAGTTGAATGACTTTAATCAAAGTGAAAAAGCCAATGAAATTGATCCTGTACAAAAATCACTGTTAATCATTCAGGCAGGTGCTATGTACACTTATAACGAGTGCCTAAAAGAAAGATTAGCGAGGTTGTAACATCAGCAGTAAGGCGGTCTTTTGTGGCTGCCTTACCTCAAATCAAATTAGAAAGGAGCTAAATATGGGAAAGAATATCAAAGGTCTTGCCAGTTCTACCACCTTTAACCAAAAGACGGTTAATCAAATGAACGGCATAAATAAAAACAATAAAGAGAAAGCATCACCAATTTACATGCCACCTAAAAAAAGAAAATAATGGAAGCTAAATTTAAGGTCGGAGAAAAAGTAAATATTGCTAATCATCCTGATAAGTCAAAGATTGGCAATGAAGTAGAGATAATTAATGCCCATCATTCGTTTTTCAACCCGCAACAGGGCTATACTGATGGGTGGTTGTACAACGTTTGGGACGGCAAGAAGTCATTAGGATGGGCGCCGGAATGTGATTTAGAACCATTACAGTTACCATCATAACAAGAAAGGCATGAAGAAAAGAATAAGAAACAAGATGATGAAAAATCCGAGTCGGTATAAATTACACCAATATTTGAGATATGCCCATCAATGGGAAAGTGCTATCGCTTATAAGTGTCGTTTATACTTGATATTAGAGAGTGGTAAGATAGTAAGAGTAGATTAATGAATAACAAAATAAAAATGAGCCTTGGGCGGGCTTTGTAAAACCCATATATACAATGAAATCATTAGATGAAAAATCGGCTGAATATTCAGCAAAACTATGTAACCAAACAGGTAACTACACTAAGGGAGAGATTGAAACTGCTTATGTTATAGGTGCTACAGAAAACGCAGAATTGATAAGTGGAGATTCTGGAACATTCGGGCAAGCGATTGCAGCTATGCAAAGAGGAAATCTTGTTACCCGTAAAGGATGGAACGGAAAAGGTATGTTTATTTTCATGCGACCTGCCGATGAATTACATATTTCTTTCGTTGCTCAAGAAATAAAGTCGCTTCCTCAGAGAGTGAAGGATTATTATTATCAGGATTGTGTCGATGAAAATGGTAATCCAATTGATTTAAAGAAAGATGATGTTGTTAAGTTCACAGCATACATCTGCATGAAAGCTGCCGATGGCACTATCGTAAACGGATGGTTAGCGTCTCAAAATGATATGTTGGCAAATGACTGGATGATATTTGAGTTTTAACACACTGCCATATGGTGGTTGAACGTCCGCCGTATGGCTCAATACAAAGATAGAAATGGATATAAATCAAATGATAAAAAAGGCAGATGATGCCTATATAAACTATAGGCATAGGTGCGAATCTCTCGCAAAAGAAGCACAAAAATACATCGATTGGGATGATAAAGTAAGTTGTGAGCATCTGCCGGCAGACGGTTTGTGCATCTTGGCAACCGTTCCCAGCGATTGTAATATGAGTGGAATGCCCGAATGTGTTTGCCCAGCAGATTCATTCTTTTCTTCTGTGAAAGCAAAAGAAAAGATTACTCCGGATGAATTTAAAGAAATTAGTATTTAACGTATAACCGATAAAGATATGAATAGAATCCAATTGCATAAGTCCATTCAGCACGTTACAACGGCTAATGGCAAATTGAGTGATAAGACAATAAAGTTAATCAATAAAATGGCAAAGAAAGCGTATGGAAGTAAATGATATAATGCAGCATATCGATGAATTGCTGCAAAACTACTCAAATAAAGAGTGTGCGGAGATTTTAAAAGAGGTAGTAAGTGAATGTCAGTCACGCATTGAGAATTGTGATGAAGGTGTTTACACTAATTCATAACCGATAAAGAAAGAAAGGAGATTGACTGATGAGGTTTGTATTAATTATACTTATGACAACCATGCTATTATCTTGTAAAGATGATATGGCTGGTCGTTTAAGAGGCGGAATGATTATCACCGTTAAGGGAGACACTATTGAATTTTATGGAGGAACGTTGACTTATAGCGGATTTGGCACTAGAAGTATTAGGGATGTTACAATTAATGACTTAAAAGAGAAAGGAGAATAATTATGCCAACAATACTAAAAGAAACTTACCCAACAGCAAGAAAAGAACATGTGTGTGAGTTTTGTGGTTGCAAGATACAGCCGGGACAAAGGTATGTTCGTCAGACAAATGTCTATGACAGGATCGTATATGACTTTGTTACACATCGAGAATGTGAGGAGGTAGCTCATGAATTGAGAATGTACGATGATTGTGATGATGAAGGTTTAGACGGTAAATCCTTTCGTGAAAACTTGAAGGAATACGTATACGCCAACCATTACGATGAACACACAGATGATGTTTATACCAATTGGCAATTGAATGGTTATGAGATAGCAAAGAAAGTGTTAAAAGAGATTAAAAACGAATAACTATGGGATTTACGACACCAGCGTTTATACGCAAAAATACACCGGAGCTTCGGAAGAGGTTGGAAGCGTTGGGATATAAACCTTTATTATTTATCGAAGATGGAGAATGCTTATCTACTACTTCGAATTTAGGACATTATCACTCTATTCGCTCCGAACAATTTGATAATAAAGATCCTCACAGTACTTACGACTGTGCCGGACGTATTGACTGCGGAGCCAACGAGGATTTATTCCTTGCCATTGCCGCATTGAGGGATGATACAAACAAAAATCAATGGTTTGTAGCAGATTCACCGCTTAGCGTTTCTTATGATGATATTGTGGGTAACGATCACTATTTTATAGAACCGAAGGGTAGCGTATTCTTTTGGGATATAAATTGGATGCACGCAACAATCATTTCCGGTAATTACCATAAGGCTACTGTGGAAGAGCTAATCAAACACTTTAAAGGAAAGGAGGAAATATGAAAAATTCTAAGAAGAAAGAAATTATACTTGAGTTGGTTAACGACATTCCATCTTTGATAAGAATGCAGGAATTATTCCTAATAGAGTTAAAGAAGAGTGTTCGTAACCAACAAGTCATAGACTTTCAGGAGGATGTCCTAAGAGTCTTAAAGGCTGTCAGTAAAATAGATATGATAAAATTAGATGAAAATTAATATGAAACAGACATTAGAAGAAGTTGCAAAAGAAAATATCTTGTTTAATCATAGAACGGTTGATCGTACTTTGTCAGGTGGCAACTTGGCGCAATTTGGGATAACGAATTTTATTCAAGGCGCCGAATGGCAGGCAAAGCAATCTCCGTGGATAAGCGTAAAGGACAGGTTACCGGAAATAGGAGATCCCTGTTTAATCAGGCTTAAAGATGGTACAGTGAGGCTTACAGTTTTGGATATAGACGATAATAGCGATGTATATTTTTGGAGTGATAATTATTCCTATGAAACGATTAGCGGTTGGGATGTTACCCATTGGTGTCCAATACCTTCTTTCGATGAAATACTTGAAGCCAATAAGGATGTACTAGAACGGATTAAAGAAAAGGAGGTGAGTCATGGATAGCGTACAGACACAAACTTTTTCTATCAAAGGGAATGATGATGCTGTGGCATATCTTGATTTTTGTGATGGGGATTTATGCGTTTCTGTTGTAGTAGAAGGCAAACAGGCAGACTTTCACTTTGAGTCTGTTACTTTGAAGATGTTTGCCTATGCTTATAAGTTACATTGTGAAGAACTAAAGAAAGGAAAATAGCAATGACTGAAGAAGAAATGCGGAATATAATCAAGGAGCAGTTGAAACAACTAAGTAAAGAAGAGTTGATTGATACTCTTACTGATATTCGTATGGGAAATCCTATATTTAGAATTGCAAACGCTTTGAGTAGTTTACAGTGTACAAATATGAAAGATTCTATAGATGGCATACAACGAGTAAATGAGAGTTTTGATCCATTTCAGCAAATATTAGGAAAAGAAGAATAATTATGAAAATAGATACAGAGTTTAATGTAGGCGATAATGTTTGCTATCTAAGTGGAGACAATATCTGTTATTCCACTGTAAGCAAAATAACTATTGAAATATCCTATACAGATCGTATTTTTTTGATGGTATACAAGCTCTCTGACGGTTTAAGTGTACCAAGAAACAATTATCCACTTTGGGATAAAATACTTTTTAGAGACAAGAAAAGTTTAATAGAATATTTGGAAAGTAAGGAGTGATAATTATGGAAGAAAAATTTGTATCATTGGATACTTTAAAGTCGCTGACAGAGAAAGGATTCAGTTGTTATCATTTCCCTACTCAGTCTGTTGCTCAAAAGTGGCTGCGCGAAACCAAGAATATGCATATAGCCATCATTAGAAATGTTTGTGGTTATGGTTATGATATATGCAAGGCTGATAATGGAACTTTTATAGCTGCCGGTATATTCGACGGTCCTAACGATGGTGGTCAGTGGGATACTTACGAAGAAGCATTAGAAGCTGGAATACAGAAAGCGTTAAAAATAATGGAGGTATAAAATGAATCGTACAATAAAATTCAGAGGCAAAAGCATATACGATGAAGAATGGCTGTATGGCTTTCTTGTTAAGATCGAAAAGGATAGATATGCCGTCATTCCACCCTTAAATGATATCGACATAGGGAAAAGCATCGGTATGTATGAGGTTTGTACTGAAACCATAGGACAGTTCACCGGCTTGTATGACAAGAATGGCAAAGAAATCTACGAAGGTGATATCTTGTTGGTGGGCAACGATGGATATGAAAATACATACAATAAAGTAGGCATAAAAGACGGATGCTTTGGATATGTCGGAGAAGTGGATGGCAAAATATTACCATTCTGTGACTACAATGTAACGGAAGAGATTGTAGGCAACATCTACGATCACCCACAATTAATCAAGGAGGAATAAAATGGAAAAGTACTACTATTATGCCTTTCAAAGTAAAGGCTTCTTCGGGTCCGGAATACGTTATGCTGATGATGGTTGTTTCAATTTAGCAGAAATGCATAAGTTTCTTCAGGAAACCTATAAAAAGCGATGTGTGATTACCTTTTGGAAGGAAATAACCTGTGAAGAGTATGAGAAGATGAGTGATTATTTAGAAGATGGTAGGGGGCGATAAAATGAAAGACTATCAATTTGAAGAGATAACATTTTGGCTGTCATTTATATCTTGTTTGATATCTTACCATCTGGGAATAGAATGGTTGACAGGAATTCTTGTAGTGGTAACAGCGTTAAACCTATTCTGATCAATAGTGACTGCTTGGGAAGATGTGAAGGATAATCGAAATGATCAAAGTAAAAACGAAAGCAATAATAGGAAGGAGGAATCATGAAGAAGATAATGTTTAATGACAAATTCCACTTAACTAAAGCGGTATTAAATGGTCGAAAGACCATGACGAGAAGAATAGTTACTTATCCTTTAAAGTTTAGAGGTGTAAACGTTGCAGGATATTTTGTATGTAAGAGACCTTCTGGTGAAGTCACTGAAATATGTATGTATGACGAAGATGAACGTATGATTGATGGCGGACAAATTCTCCCCAAATATAAAGTTGGCGAAGTAGTTGCCATTGCACAAAGCTACAAGGATTTAGGGTATGATCCAGACTCATTAGATAGAGATCCCAAAGACTTAGGTATTCGTGGTTTTATGAAACATTCCGCAGGCTGGAATAACAAGATGTTTGTTTCGGCTGCTGCTTGTAAGAAACATATCAGAATCACCGGAGTCAAGTGCGAACGCCTACAGGACATATCGGAAGCGGACTGTTTGAAAGAAGGGATTATAAAATATACTAAAGACGGAACAGTTTTTAAATATGATTTATCAGACAGATTTGAGATGTTTAGTTGGCAAGATATGAAAAGAAGTCCTAGAGAAGCCTTTTCTGCCCTGATAGATAAAGTCTCAGGCAAAGGCGCTTGGGAATGCAATCCGTTCGTGTGGGCTTATGAATTTAAATTGATAGACTAAGTGCCTGGTTAATAATAAGTTAAACTAAGTTTAAGAAAGGAGTTTTAGATTGTTTTATTTTGATTAAACACCTGAAAATGAGTATCTTTACAATACTAAAAGAAACCAATATTACTAACAATTAAAAGACAAGAACAATGAAAATATCGAAGAAATTAACAAGCAAAGAAAGTTTTGCTATCCTTAGGGAAATCGAAAACAGAAAATGTCCAGATGGGGTTAAGTATTCCGAATGGAGAGAAGAGAGGGACAGGCAACGGACGGAAGCCATCAGAAATTTAATTCCTGAAGTCGGGTTAGGGTGTACTATATGTTACTATTCTGATAGGAGAGCGGCTACTGTTACCAAAGTTATTTCTCCATGCAAGATTGAGGTTACATTTAACCAAACGGAATGTATCGACTACTATGCTGGTGATTATAGGATTTTGCCAGAACTTGAAGGTGGAGCAAAGGTGTTCACTAAAAGAAGAAATGGATGTTGGGTGGCAGATGGGCAAGCGTACAAGGGTGGTGTTTTGCTTATGCTTCATTACCAAAGTCATTATATTGATCCACATTTTTAGCATTAAAAGCAATGAAAACAATTGTAAAAGTGTATTTAAAGGATGGATAAGGCAATAAAGATTGGTTTGTTACTCCTTTAACCTATCAGAGCAAGAACTCACAAGTACTACCTTGGTAATACCTTCAACATGGGGCACGAGACAGACCATATGATGAATGTAACAAGGTTGAGACAATAAAATCATCGAATTAGATATTTTTAGTACTAAAAATGGCATTAAATGCGTCATTTTTTGTATTTTTACATCATAAAATAAAAAAAGAGCAATGAAAATTTACACAAGTTATTTCGGTAATAGCCGAAAATTAAAAGAAGCAGGAATTAAAATTATTTGCGTAGCTATTGGACGGCCAAGATTTATTAGTGGAGTACCACAAATGGTTAATGTGGCTCCAACAAGGTATATGATAAGTGCCGCATGTTCCCATGATGAGTATCTTAGATTATACAACAATATTCTTGAAAGTCAAGATGCGAAGAAGGTGGTGGAGCAAATAAAGACATTAAGTGATGGCCAAGATGTTGCTCTATGCTGCTATGAGAAACCAAGTGATTTCTGCCATCGCCACATACTTGCAAAATGGCTTACCGAAAAGACTGGCATTGAAATCAAAGAGTTTGGAGTTGTTGAAAAGAAAGAACCTAAGTATGAACAAGCAAGTTTGTTCTAAAGATATGTGTGAGGCTTTTTATGGTTATGGATACACACGTCAATTGAAAACGGAAACCATTGGCAGCTTGGAAGAGACAAGCATTTGCGGAAATAGCTCATCGGCAGAGCGTTGGCATTCCAGCCAAAGAGTGGGGTTCGATTCCCTGTTTCCGCTCAAATGCCGTTCAAGTCGGCTCGGTGATTGAGATTATGGTAAATGGCAGAAAGGTTCGATTCCTTTCTTTATCTGGGTCTGTGCAATCTGACAGCGTGGAAAGACACGCAAATTTGGTGGTATGGCGAAATTGGAAGACGCTTCATAAATCGGTTAAATAGGATTATCCTTAATTGAGATAACTTCATTCCGATAAGACTTCTTGGACGGAAGGTGCAGGTTCGAGTCCTGCTACCACCACGTAGGGATAAAATGGTCATAGGGAGCTAAGACTAAATGAACGGAAATTCTAAGTGTACATAAGAATGGATGTCATCAAGACCGGTGCTGTTAGTAACAGGTTGAGTAGTTTAAAGATCGTAGGATAGCCAATCTACGGACGAAAGCGAGAAAGCAGACGATACTTGTGCAGGTTCGACTCCTGCTTATCTCTCAATGGGGAACGTTGTTTTTCGCTCTATTTTCGGATTCCTTCAATAAAAACATTGAAATGAGCGTGGTTAGTTTTTGCTGTTTTTAATACCACAAATAAAACAGCACATGGGCGGTGTGGTCTGCTATAAATACCGGTTAACCTTTATAGTTCGGGTTCAAATCCCGTCCGTCCTCAACCCTTATAGTAGCGATAAGCAAAAACAAGAACATAAAAACTTGTGCAGTTTATGGGGTGATGGAAATAGCCATCTGACACGACTGAAAAGAAGCCGAATATACTGTATAAGTGTTCTTGCAAGTAGCTGAAGAAATGGTTGATTTTGTATTTAAGCCTTCCTGGAATACGCCAGGAGGGCATTAAATCTAAATTAGTGTATGAAGTCATACATAACTTGTAAAATATACTGATATGTTCCAAGGAACGACACCACCTGAAGTAAAACTGCTCCTTCAAGATATAATGAAAGGCGTAGAAAAGAAAGATGTTTTTATCGGATGTTCCGGTAATTTCACGACCGACAAAATTATGTCCAACATGGGATATACTGTACATTCCAATGATGTAAGCCTATATTCTAAGCTAATTTCTGATCTGCTGCTTGACACAAATACAGATATTGAAGTTGTAAATCCTGAATTACGTCTGGTTTTTGATACTTGGAAAGATACAAGATATAAAAATCTTGTTCAGGTAATGTTTGCCATGAGAGTATCAGGCTTTCATCAAAGAAAGAATGATTATCAGGAGGAAATGTTCAATTCGTTTATAGAGCAGGCTGACATTTATTATCACAATACCATATCGAAATTAGAAAAGGGTGCTTTGAATTTTAATATAAGCAGTTTCTTTTATGGCGATTTTTTTGACTTCCTAAAAAGTAAAAAAGGTAAGGGGATAGGTATTGCTTTTCCTCCCACTTATAAAGGAGGATATGAGAAGATGTTTAGCTATGTAGAAGATAGTTTTAGATATGCTCATGCTCCCTATAATGTATTTGACCCCAAAGAAGGTGGGGTGATGTTTAAATGTCTTCTTGAGAATGATGAAAACATCATCTATTCTGATAGATATTTCCAGGAAATAAACGACTTCCTTGTTGGTAAGATAAACTTGGGGCCTGGTAAGAATCCGATATACACTTATTCTAGTGTAAAGCGGGATAAGCATTATTACATTGAACGCGATAAAAATATAAAGCCATCATGTATTCATATTTTGCCTATGGATTATGAATTTACAGATAGTACAGAAATATCAGCAAAGATATGCCCAGTTAGTGATGTGAACTACTATAAAGCATTTTACATGGCAAATAAGGTTAACTATACAACTGGTGGGGATTTGGGATTGGTATTCATGGCTGATGGAAAAGCGTTCGGTTTTTCTTCTTTTAGCAAAAAACTTTCTACTCTTGAGCAGATTTTTATGCAAAGCGATTTTGTTGTAAACTCAAATACTCAGAGATTGAGTAAATTATTGATCATGCTTGTTAAGTCTCATAATGTAAGAATGCTGATTGCCCGAAAAATGGCTAACTACTACGATGGAGTGAAGACCACGGTGTACACAACAAGCCCAATTTCAATGAAATATAGAGGAGTATTTGATTTAGAACGCCGAGATGAAGGCAAGCTAATGTATTCTGCTAATTTTTTAGATGATTCATTAAAGGATTTATATAGATTATGGTTGAAAAAATACAAGAAGTGAAAGATGTTCATCTTATTCAGGGGAAACTGGATGATGTAAACAAGTTGATTGCTCCATATAAGTTAGCATATGTAAGCCCTATAAACGATTGTGTTCCGTTGGAGAAGAATGCTCACTATATGGAAAAAAGCACACTAGATAGACTAACAGCAAATGTGGCTGAAGACGGTTTTTTATCTCAGCTCCCGTTTGCGATGAAACGAAATGACGGTAAATATCTCATTTTGTCGGGAAATCATCGCTTAAAAGCTGCCATTAAAGCTAAGTTGGAATATATTTTAATCTTGTATATTGAAGAGGTTGATAAAGACAAGCAGATTGCCTATGTGCTTAGTCATAATGCTTTAGTAGGCAAAGATGATGCTCAGATGCTTAAGGAAATTTATAGCGAGATGCGCACTATTGAAGCAAGAGAGTTTTCTGGTCTTAACGGCATTCAATTTATTGATACGGATAAGATTCCCACGGTCTCTATTAATGATGGGGATATAGAGCTTACCGAAATGAAGTTCTTGTTTACTGAAAGTAGGAGCAATGATGTCAAAGCTGTTCTAGCGGAACTAGAAAAACAGAAAATATCTGCAAATAGTTCGATAGTTGTCGGCTCCTATGAAGAATTTATTAAGGTAGCTACAGAGGTTAAGAAAAAATTTAATATAAAAAGTAATACGGTGGCTTTTGCACGTATGATTGATATTTGCAAAGCCTTTTTGCTTGAACTGAAAGAAGAGGAGGTATAATATGGCAGGGAGAGGTAGGCCCAAAATGGAGATTTCTCTTTATGATAAATATATAAAAGGGAAGGAAGATCTTATTATAGCAGACTGTAGGAATGGGGCTGACAATAAAGGTTTATGTGTGCGTCTTGGAATAGGACTTACTACGTTCAAAAGTATACTAAAGAAACATCCTGAAGTTATAGATTTGTTGAAGGAAGGTAAAGACGAAGCCGACATGAAGGTAGAGAGTGCTTTATATAAACGAGCTATTGGCTATGATATTGAGGAAACTACAACTGAGGTGAAAATAGGAGAGGATGGATCTGGTCAAACGACTGTGGTGAAGAAAACGAAAAAGCATGTCGCGGGAGATACAACAGCACAAATATTTTGGTTAAAAAATCGTAGACCAAATGAATGGAAAGATAAACAAGATGTAAATGTTACTAATGATGATTGGGTAGATGCTTTAAAATCATTAACCGGTTCATATAAGAATGGTGACAAAGGATGAAAAAAAGAAACTCATAAGTGAAATTATTGCGTACTGGTCGAAGGATTGGAATAAATTTGTCCGTGATGCATTATGCGCAAGATTAGATCGTGAGCAGCAAGCTATTATTGAGTCTGTCCAACATAACCCCATGACTGCTGTTGCAAGTGGAACTGCTCGTGGAAAAGATTTTGTTGCGGCCTGTGCTTCGTTGTGTTTTATGTATCTTACTCCTAGATTTAATGAAAAAGGTGTGCTTGTTGGGAATACCAAGGTGGCCATGACAGCACCAACAGGGAGGCAAGTGAAAAATATTATGACTCCTGAAATCAGAAGGTTGATTCGTGCGGCAAGGGCAAAGTTTCCTTTTTGTTGTCCAGGCAGATTGGTTGCTGATGACATAAGAACGGATTATGAAGAATGGTTTTTGACAGGATTTAAAGCGGATGACAACGCGACTGAATCATGGTCGGGATTTCATGCAGCAAATACCATGTTTGTTGTCACAGAGGCATCAGGTATATCCGAAATTGTTTATAATGCGATAGAAGGTAACTTACAGGGAAATTCTCGGATGCTCATAGTGTTTAATCCTAATATTACTACTGGATATGCAGCTAGAGCCATGAAATCAGAACGTTTTGCTAAATTTAGGCTTAGTTCTCTTAATGCGGAGAATGTGGTAAAAAAACAAGTTATAATTCCAGGTCAAGTAGATTATGAATGGGTAAAAGACAAGGTAATAAATTGGTGCTCTCCCATTCAGCAAACAGACTTTAATGAGGGAGAAGGCGATTTCAATTGGGAAGGAAGTCTATACCGACCTAACGATTTATTTCGAGTCAAGGTACTTGGTATGTTCCCGAAGGTTTCTGAAGATGTTCTTATTCCTTATGAATGGATAGAAATAGCAAACAGGAATTGGCAAGAATTACAAGCAGACGGTTTCATTCCAGCTAAATCTTGCAAGTTAGGAGTTGACGTTGCCGGTATGGGACGCGACAATAGTGTGCTTTGTCCGAGATATGGAAACTATGTTCCTCAATTTGAAGTGCATCAATCTTCTGGACGTGCGGATCACATGCATGTAGTAGGTATGACAGTCCCTTATTTGAAAAAGAAAGGAGCAAAAGCTTTTATTGATACGATAGGAGAGGGCGCTGGTGTGTATTCACGATTATTAGAGGAAGAATTTACAAACGCTTTTTCATGTAAATACTCTGAAGGTGCAGATGGCTTGCATGACATAACCGGAGAGTATGAGTTCGCGAATATGAGAGCATATCTATATTGGGCTTTGCGTGATTGGCTTAATCCCAAGAATGGTTTTGGAGCTGCTCTGCCACCATGTGACCAGTTGATGGAAGAAGCTACTGAAACTAAATGGAAGTTTCTTAGTAATGGAAAGATTATCATTGAACCTAAAGAAGATGTAAAGAAGCGTATTAAACGTTCCCCTGATTATATGGACGCATTAGCAAATACGTTTTATCCTAGAGATTACAGTTTTATTAGTGATGAAGAGTTGCTCAAAGATTTTTTGTAGTTGTGTTTCTTTTAGTACCTTTGCGTTTGAAAACACTTCTTTTTGGTGTTTTCATTGCTCTTATGTGCGCTGGCTTGTGAAAGTCGGCGCCATTTTTGTTTGTTTTAGTATTTTCAATAGATTAATATAATTCTAGGACACAGTTGGTGACACACCTAATGACACAGAAATAATGCTAAAAATCAATCAATTAGAGTTACAAGTGACACAATTAACGACACAGTTAGTGACACAGTTGTCTAAAAAAACGACACATGGGTAATATGATATCTATAAAGGATAAATATGTGTTAAATTTATCTTTTATAGATGTTGTTCTGAAATAAAATATCTATATTTGCATCCGTAACAAGTACGGAATGTTACCTGACATTTACTAAGTATTCTCCTTCTGGAGTTTATATATGATTGCCTCGTAGTAGCCCGTACCTATTACGAGGCTTTCTTTTTAAAGCCAGTTGTACAATCGGCGGTAGGCTGCATAAGCAGAGAGACAGAGGGTTGTACTCCTAAAACTCGATACTGCGTGGATGTGAGAAATCGAGAGGCGAACGAAACCGGAGTGCCTTCACAGCGACAAGTAAGCGAAAAGTCCGGGAAGATGGTGACTTGTTAATGCCATCCAGCTAAAAACGGCGTACTTTATACGAACAATGACTGTTTGAATGCTGCTATAGCCAAGAGGCGTAAAATCCTCTAAGGGCTAAACTATGCAGCATTCATCACCTTTACCGAGTAAGACATTAATATACCTATGATACAAGATCGACTTAATGTATTTGAAAAAGTACTTCTTCTTTATGGTCAAGAAGTCTTACTCAATCTTTATTCTTCTGCTAAAGTTATGGGAAGATATGAAGATTGTGCTATTATGCGTGATTTACTGAAGAAGTACAATATTGATGAACGTGATGATATACAGGATTGGCAAGCTGAATTATGGCGTTGTGGATATGCCGGTAAAATTGCAGCTATCAACCTCCCTTATTATATGCATGAGGCTGTAAAAATGGTCGGTTATACTAGATAGATATTATTTTTTTGTTATAATATGGCATTATTATAGTCACTTTTATTATATTTGCACCGTAGCATTTGATGCTAACGTGCTCCTTCACGTTTCCGGATAGTGCGTATTGTGCTATCCGGTTTCTTTGGGAGTATTTATATATGTTCAACTAATCACCGTATGAAGAAGTACGGAACAGCCTATGGACGAAATAACTTCTATTTTAGACAATTCCCGCTCTGCTGATGAAGTAATTAACGATCTGAAAGAAAAAACAGTCGCAGTTCCTTCATGGAGCAAACTTATCAATGATTACGAACCGAAATTGCATACGATAGTTAGTGATACTGTTACCCGTAAGGATAAGATAAAATCTGATGGGACAGTAGAAAAGGCTTCTCGCATATACATCGGTTTGGAGAAGCTCCTCACTAAGCGAATAACTGAGTTTATGTTTTCTATTCCTGTAAGACGAGTATATCATAATATTGAGGATAATGAAATCAAACAGCAGATCGCTAAAGCCATTGAAAATATCTACAAGTATGCTCGCGTCGACAGTGAAAATATCAAGAGAGGAAATAATTATTTTGCTTCATGTGAAGTATTTACCATCTGGTATGCCGTTGAGAACCCGAATACCTTATATGGCTTTAAAAGCAAATATAAACTGAAATGTAAGACCTACTCCCCAATGGATGGAACTAAACTGTATCCTTTGCTCGATGAGTTGGATGATATGGTTGCTATGTCATTTGAATATTCAAAAAAAATAAAGGATAAAGAAGTTATTTTTTTTGAAACATATACGGCTACTACTCACTATAAATGGATGCAACAGGGTACTGGATGGAAACAAGTTAAAGTAGAACCTATTGTTATTATGAAAATTCCCGGAGTCTATATTTATCGTCCTGTTCCTATATACGATGGATTGTCGTATTTGCGTAATGAGATAGAATATACTTTATCACGCAATAGTGACGTTATAGCCTATAATAGTGCTCCTATTCTCAAAGTAGCAGGTGCAACTCAAGGAAAAGAAGACAAGGGAGAAAGCCGTAGGGTATTTCGTGTCGAAAATGGAGGAGATGTGTCATATGTTTCATGGGAACAGGCTATTGAAGCTTTAAAATATCATGTTGATACTCTTATCAAATTCTTTTGGAGTCAGTCCCAAATGCCGGACATCTCATTTGATAATATGAAATCACTTGGTAATATTGGCTTTGATGCTAGACAAACACTTCTTACTGATGCCCACCTAAAGGTTGGCGATGAAAGCGGTTCGTGGATAGAGGCCTTTGAACGTGAATGTAGTGTTATTAAGGCTTTTCTTAAAATGATGAATGTCTCTTGGGCGAGTGAAGTTGACAATGTAGAAGTTGAACATATTATAACTCCTTTCATACAAATGGATGAGGATGCCACTACTGACAGACTTATTAAACAAAATGGAGGTAAGGCTATTAAGAGTCAGCTTCAAACTATTAGGGAGGCAGGTTCTAATGATCCAGAAGCTACCCTATTGCAGATACAGAAAGAGGAAGCTGCAGCTTCTCAAAGTAGAATAAGCAATATTTTCGAACAATCGGAATAATAATCAAAATATAATCATTATGGTAAAAATAGATGTATTAGAATTTAGTAAGGAAAAACAGGGTTATTCTTGTGAGTTTACTTCTGTTGGCAAATGTGTAATACAGATAGACAGAGAGAAACATGGGACGCTTAGCTTATACGCAAAGTTGGAAGGTATGGATTATGCACTGTTGTATCAATACCCTTCTGCTCAATTCAATGATAATGTGATTTTTGAGCTTGATGTACAAAAGGGGCTTTCTATCAAGATACTAAGCACAGTCGGTGTCATGAGTGCGAAAATGTCTTATGAGGATGAAGATTTATAACCTGTCCGCCAACTTGTAGAAAAGTAAAGGCGGCGTAGGCATATGTTTGCGTTGCCAACTTAAAACTTAAAATCATGAAGAGAAAAATATCAAACTGGCTTATTAGATTAGTAGCGAAGATCACCCCACAAGAAAGATTAAGTAGTATTGAACAAGTTGATAACTACGAAGCAAAGAAGCTTGGTATCTGCCTTGTTCGGACTAAAAAAGAAATCAAGGATTACCGGAAAAAGAAAAAACTTGATGAAGGCTGGTCTAATCGGAAATCAGATGAAAAGTTAATCAAGGAAGTTAAGGATGAAGTCCGCCAATCAATTATCAGTTCGATCAACCAAAGGGAACTAATAGAATACTCCGTTGAAAAAATTGGTGATGAGCTACATGTTACTGGTGAAATCAAAGTATATATCAAGAAAGAATAGTATGAAAGTTCCAATAGATAATATAACTTTTGCTGAAAGTGAATATCATCGTGGAAACAAGATATGGAAAGCTCAAACACTCTACGATTTTGCTAAGGCAAAAGAATATCCGGTTCTTGATATGCCACTATGGAATATAGACCTTACAGCTGAACCATTTGAATGCAATCAGCTTCACAGTTTCATTTTTCAATGCAAACGGGTGAATCAATGCTCTCTTGAATATCCTATTATTCTTGACGAAGTAGGTCAAATTGCTGATGGCTACCATCGTTTATGTAAAGCGATATTGGAGGGAAAGGAAACAATTAAAGCTATCCGATTATTGGAAATGCCAGCACCTGATATAATTTCGGAGGAATAAATATGAAAAAGCATACTAGAGTAGTTACAGTGGAATACATCGTACAAGATTGTCCTATTTGTGGTAAGATTATAGTAAAACATCATCTCTACCCTACCAAGAAGGATAAGAAAAAGTATATAAAATAATGGCAAAGCCAAAGATTCCAAATCAGAAAAAAAAATACCAAGAACTCAACAGGAGATTAAACAAATATGTAGCCCTAGTTGAGCAGATATATGATACCCTGAATTTGGAAGCAGCCAAAGCCGTTTCACTAACTAATTATTTCTCAGATAGTGATAAGCCGTTTAAATGGTCTGACTACCCTCAAACTAAAAAGCAAATTGACGATATACAGAAGCACTTTGTAGAGGATATAAATGCAACTATCTATCGTGGTACTACCGAAGAATGGAAGAACAGTAATGAAGCACAGGATTTAATAGTAAACAAAGTGCTAAAAGCATATAACGCCCAAGTTGACAAAGAAAAATATAAAATACTATATCAAACAAATTCAGATGCTTTGAAAGCATTCCAGAATCGAAAAGATAAAGGATTCAATATATCTGCAAAACTCTGGCAGCAATCTATGATCTACAAAGAAGAACTGGAGGCTGCGATCTCATGCGCTATTCAAAAAGGAACCAGTGCTGTTACGTTGAGTAAGCAAATAAGTAAATATCTTCTTGATTTCCCATTACTGCAAAAAGATTACAAAGACAGATATGGCAGTGCTGAACATATACAAGATTGTGAATATCGTTCCATACGTCTAGCCCGTTCAGAAATAAACATGTCTTATAGAGCAGCCGAAAATGAAAGATGGAAACAAATGGATTTCGTAGTCGGATATGAAATAAAGTTGAGTGGAAACCATAACTGCAAGGGAGTTCCTAAGGGACGGTATTATGACATTTGCGACCAACTTGCAGGAAAGTACCCAAAAGATTTTGAGTGGACAGGATGGCACCCTAATTGCTACTCAGATGATAGTGAAGTGCTCACAAGTAGAGGATGGAAGTTATTCAAAGATGTGCTTGACGATGACTTGATATTATCTCTAAATCCAAACGAAAGAGTTCCTGAATGGGTTGGATTTACAGACAGACAATGCTATTCACATAGCGGTAAAATGATTCGCTTTTTCAATAAGTCATTAGATTGCCTTGTCACGCCTGATCACAATATGGTTTATTTGAATAAGAATGATGGCAGAATTAGGAACTGCCAAGCGAATGAATATACAAAAGGGAAGGGTGCATTTTATCGTGGCTGCGAATATAAGTCTGATGATATTGATTGTATGACAATCGGAAGCACAGTCATTGATTTTGATTTGTTTTGCGAGTTCATGGGATATTGGTTATCAGATGGTAGCACAATACGTAAAAGTCAAGTTATTATATCTCAAAAAAAAGGAGAACCTGCAAGAAATAAAATCATATCACTAATAGAAAAACTTGGGTATAAAGTAACTGAATATGATGACGGTGTATGTTTTTATTCAGCAGACATTTGCCAATATTTGAAACGTTTTGGTGTATGCAATGAAAAATATATACCGAATGAAATAAAATCGTCATCCAAAAGGCAGATTGAAATATTCTTGAATGCTTTCGTTCTGTGCGATGGATATACAAGACCATTCAAGTCATTTGTTGGGAATAGAGGGAATGTATTCACTTCTAACAAAGAAGAACGAATGTTTTTCACTACTTCTAAACAAATGTCAGGAGATTTGTCTGAACTTATATTGAAATCAGGTAAAAGACCATCATTCTCTGTAAATAAGGCTGGAAAATCTCATAAAAGAAATGGAGTTGAAATAAAATCAAATTATGACTGCTACATTATACGTGAATGTTACTCAACTACATCAACAGTATTTGATAAAGAATATGTTTTGTATGATGGAAATGTTTATGACCTGACACTTGAACGTAACCATATCATGTATATACGCAGAAATGGAAAATGTTTTTGGGGTAGTAATTGTCGTTGTTATAAAGTTCCTATTCTCAAAACAGAAGAAGAATTCTGGGAATGGGATGGACGGAGCGATGTTTCCACCGAGAGCGTGAATGAGGTCAAGGATGTACCGGACAAATTCAAGCTGTGGATTAACGATAACATACATCGTGCCAAAAGCTGGGGCAGTTCGCCTTATTTCATCCGCGACAATGGGAAGTATATCCGTGAGGATTTTAAGGTAGATGTCTATAATAAGACAGAAAAGGTTTTTGTACGCAAACACAGGACTAATCTTGCTATGAGTCGTGTAGAATATTACAATAAAACCTATCCTCACATTCCAGAAGTGCAACAAGCGGCTGTCAATGCTTATACGCAGGCGGTGGGTAAAACAAACAAAGGTGCTACCAGCCGTGAAATAAACCGTAGACTCCGCAACAGTACGGAAGATGAATATGTTGACGTAGCAAGTAAATTGATAAGTCAGGCTTTATCCAAGTTACCTAAGCATGAAGGCATAGTGTACCGTGGTGAAACCATGAGCATGAAGAAGTTGCAAGAGCGCTTTCTAGACCATATCGGTGATGTAATTTCTGATAAAGGGTTTGTGTCTTCCAGTATATATGAAGATACTCCACGAAAATTTATATCTCATATGGGAGTGCCCAAAAGTTACAAGCGTGTTATCTTTGAAATTCAAAGTAAAAACGGACGGGATATCAGTAAAATATCAGAATTTAATGGTATCTTTACATTAGAAAACCAGCATGAAATTCTGTTTGACAGACAGAGTAAGTTCTTGGTGTCTGGGCTTCCAAGAGAACTTGATGGCATTATTCGCATTAAATTGATAGAGCAATGATAAAAGGTGTAAAAGTTATAGAACGTAGTGGTAAAAATGGTAGAGTTATCCATTTCCAGTACAAAGGTGTAGAATACTGGAATACAACTGAAAACTTTGAGGAGATGCAAGAAGAGGATTTCATTAAACTGCATGAGGAATCTATGAAGGATAAGGAACGATGGGCAGAAATCGATAAACGCATCGCCACTAAGCATGATTCCATGACAACCGAAGAACGCGAACGGCAAGATGAATCCGATCGCGTGGTTTTTGAACGATGGCAGGATGAAGCCAACACGAATGCTATTCTAGACGGTTACGAGTCGGAAAAAGGAGAAGACCCTGATTTCAATCCGTTTAGAAAAAAATAATGATTAGCCTTTGATTTCATCTATAAAATTTATAAGTTTGCAATGTGACGGTCACCTGAAGGATAAAGGACATAGGTAATATATTTAATGAGGCAACCGATTAGGCTGCCTTTTTTGATGTATTGCCTAATATATTTCCCAATGTATATCCCAATAAAAGCAAATGTTTTTTCTTTCTTTCCTTTCCGATTTTTGCACCATGTTAAACAGACAGAAGTGCAAGTGTACATAGCTCCAAAGTCACAAAAATGGAAGATATGGAAGATAAAATTAATCAGATTTTAGTTTATACCCTATTGGCGGCAAAAAATGTGCTGACATTAGAAGATACATCACTATTGACCGGACTTAGTAAAAGTCACTTGTATAAACTCACTTGTAATCGTCAAATACCGCACTATAAACCTAATGGAAAGCAGCTGTACTTTGATCGTACTGAAATAGAAGCATGGATGAAGCAGGGGAAAGTGAATACCATTGATGAAAGTGAACAGATGGAAGTTGTGTATTTAGCAAAGGCTTCCAGAAAGTAAGGAGGTAAGCTATGGGAAAAAGAAAAGGGCAGTCTCCACAACCACCCAATTCCATGATGATGAGGCAAAGATAGAAAAAGAAAATGGAATAAACAAATACCTAAAAGCATATAGATATCTTAAAGAATAACCGCTGATGTACAACTACATTCAGTTTCACGGCACGGAGTACAAGACTACTTTCGTGCCGTGCGTTTATTATGAAAGTTTAACGTTGAATATGGCTCTTTAAATGTCACTTTTACTACCTTTGTAGCAGATGCGTATGAAGACGTACGCCACAGAACTTGTCGTAAAGACTCATTGCTCTAATGTTTAGTAAAGTTCTAGCGAATAGTCTGCTGGCATACGTGCTATGCAGGCTATTTTTAGTAACTAAAACATTGTACAATGGACAGAAAACAACAAGTGTTTGTAAAATTGAAACTTAAAGCGAAGGCGTTAGGGTTCAATTCAAGGGAATTAAAGGGTATTGCTGCCAAGATTGCCGATAACCTTACTTCCGCAGATGATGCCTCAGATGAAGACGTAAATGCAGAAATTGACAAAGAGATTGACTCCGCACTACGTTACTTACCTTTCGGCCAGTCACAAGCCAATCGCTTGCTTGATGAATGGAAGAAAAATCACCCTGAAACAGATGACGACGACAACGATGACGATGACGACGACGGAGCTTCGAACAATCAAAGACGTCAAGCTGGTTCAAACACCAAAAATCCCAAAAACAGAGGAAAGAATGATGATGCTCCGGAATGGGCTAAAGGTTTAGTTCAGACAGTACAAACACTGAATGACGAAATCGCAGCATTGAAAGGTGAAAAAGTTACCACTACACGTAAAGAAAAACTTGAATCCTTATTGAAAGATGCTGGCACATTCGGTACTCGTACATTGAAATCTTTCAATAAAATGAAGTTTGAAAATGATGAAGAGTTTGAAGAATTCTATTCCGAAGTTGAGGAAGATTTGAAATCTTACAACCAAGAACGTGCCGATGCAGGGCTTTCTAGTTTAGGTAATCCTCCAGGTGCAGGAAGTAAGAAGCAAGAAGAAAATGAAGTATTAACCGATGAAGAGGTCATAGCAATGGCTAAAGGTCTTTAATCAAAAGTAAATTAAAAATGGGTGCAAAAGCTGATTTAGTCAACGAACAAGAAACAATCCTAACCGGAATGGATTCGATTGTTATTCGTAACTATTTGGGCGGAATTATGAATGGTCGGACGTTGGACATGACTGGATTTAAGCAGTCTGTAATCAAAGCCGGACATATCGTTATCCGCGATACAGAAAATGATACTTATAAGCCAATGCCTGTTAATTCTGCAGGTACAGCCTACGAATCATTGCCAGGCAATCATGAATATGTTGGTGTTGTTGTTTGTTCCAAGCCTGCCGACAAACCATTCGTTGGTATCATGTATGCTGGCGAAGTGAATGACGTGGCAAGTCCTTATCCTATTGACAGCATCAAGGCTGCATTAAAAACGGCATTGCCACAACTAACTTTTTTACACGATTAAAAGGAGGTGAAAGATGAATGAATCATTATTTATTGAATTTGTAAGAAGAATATGGCCTAAATTGAGTCTATATGTGAAAGAAAAGATCAATGGAACAAACCAGAATTTGACCTATCTTCACAAAACGATGCTTACTAAGGTATATTCTCCTGATCAAAAATGGGAAGGCACATCTGCTAACACTACATATGTAGCTGCTGATATGGTAGCTATGGACTCTCCCTTGTCTCCAAAGAAACGTGACTCTATTGCTCGTTCTAGTGGAGTATTGCCGAAAATTGGTATTAAGAAAATTTTGAGAGAAACTCAGATCAACGCTATCAATATCATGAAAGCGCATTTATCTAATGCCACTACGGAAGAAGCGCAAAAATCTCTTAAAAATAGAATTTTCTCTCGTTTAACAGATGACGGAACCGCATGTTCTGTTGGTATTGACGAAAGAAATGAGGCTAATTTCCTTACTGGGCTTTCTGATGGGGTTATTGTTGTTGAAGATGATGATGATAAGAACACCGGTCTTGGTTTGCGCGTTAAATACGGCTATTTACCTAGTCATAGTTTTGGCGTTGTTACTACTGGGGAAGTTACAGGAGATGATATCGAGAGAGTTATAAGCAAAGCTAATGATGACGGTAACAGTATTTCGGTCATTATGCTGGCTTTATCTACATATAACAAAATGCGTCAATCTCAATGGGCTAAAGAATTAGCCGCAAATTATCGAGGACAAACCTTTGATAATGAGACTAAGCTGCCTGTACCTACTTCTACATTATTTGATGAAGCGTTCTCTGACCAATATAACGGTATCTCATTCCTGAAGATTGACCGTTCAGTAACTTATGAAAAGAACGGTAAAAGGGTATCTTATAAACCGTGGAACGCGAATAAATTGATATTTCTCCCTTCTGCTGATAATGTAGGCTCTTTTGTATGGGGAACTTTGGCTGAAGCGACTAATCCTGTTAATGGAGTGGAATATACTACCGTTGATGAATACAAGTTGATCAGCCGTTACTCTAAGACAGATCCGTTACAGGAATTTACAAACGGACAGGCTATTTGTTTGCCGGTTATCGAAAACGTAGACCAAATCTATTCTTTGGATATACTGGAAGCCCAAACTGTAAACACTACAGAAGAAGAGAAGGATGCCACTGATGTCAAAATTACAATTTGGGGAGCAACTTACAAAAAGCCGGAGTTTGTGACGGAATATAACAAGATTGCAGGCAAGAACCTGACTTCCACCGTTTCCGATGATAAGCTAATCGCAGCAGTCAACAGATTGAGTGACGCAGACGAAGAAGCATTGAAAAAGGCGGTCGAATCTCATAAAGCATCGTAAGTCATGAAGACAATTCAGCAAGCCCTCATAGACGAAATACATTATCCGATCCCTATCGGTTTTGTAGAGAATGTGATGATTAAACGTAATCTCAATGGCGATGATGAGTTTAATTATGACATATCTCATTCCAACGAATATCAGGGAGCTCTAGCTGATTGTCTTTGGTCTTTGGTTCAGGCTATCAATTTCTCTGAAGCAGACAAGTCCTTCGGGGCTTTGTCTGATAAAGATAAGAAACTAATACTGTTGCATGTTAACTCCATCTACGATACCATTGGTGAACCTTCGGTAGAATTGGAACCAAAGCCAAAGGTATATGTAGGTGATTGCTTGTCGTAGAAATGGCTGTATTGAATAGAAAACCTCACCGTTTGCAGTACCTTGTATCTAGTTCTGGATATGAAGATGAAAATGGTGATTATCATCTAGGTTCATCTGAATGGAAAGGCTCAATTCCTTGTGATGCCGTGCCTTCTGGGAAGGCGGAAGAAAGAGAGTTTGAGGATGGTGTTGTAAGAAGCTATTCATATACGGTATGTCTTCCAAGCAATTGTCAAACCTTTACTATTGGTGACAGGGTTAAGATAAGTCTTCTCGGAGGAATTGAAAGGGAATTTGAAGTAAAAGGTTTCCATCGTTACCAACTTCAGTGCAAAATTTGGGTTTAGTATTATGGGCATAAGAATGACTACCAAGCTGGATGAAATTCATAAGGTTCTTATGAAAGAAGCAAATCGGGTTGAAAGGCTAACAATACGCGCTTTGTCTTACCTTGGGGAACAATGTGTTTCACGAGTACGTGACAGAGAAGGTAATAAAAGTTGGTATGATCAGTCCGGTAACCTGCGAAGTTCAGTTGGCTATGTAATAGCTTATAACGGTAATATTATCCAATACTCAGACTTCAATCAGATAAAGCAAGGCTCGGAAGGCGTAAGTGTAGGTAAAAACTTGGCCAAGGAACTTGTAAAGAGGTATCCTAATGACTATGTGCTTGTTATAGTCGCAGGAATGAACTATGCTGAATATGTGGAAAGGAAGGATAATAAGGACGTACTTGCATCAACGGAATTGTGGGCGATGGACCAAGTTCCCAAGATGCTTGAGAAACTAAAAAGACAGATTGCTAAATAATGAAATCAGACATTGAAATAGCTAAGTTTGTCTATCACAAAATTAAGGGCACAGACCTTGAAAGGAATGTTACCGGCAAATTAAGTGATAGAGGAAGACCAAACAAGTCAGACAAAGAGGATATTGTTATATCTGTACTTGCCAATGAAGGATGTGGCCAAATCCAAAGAGCTTATGTTAATGTCAATGTGTATGTCCGTGATTTATGGAATTCGGAAACAAAGGCGTGGGAAAAAGATACTCTACGCGTAGGTAAGCTGTGTGAATTATGCAAATTCCTTATCTCCATACGAAAAGATGAATACCACACAACCCCATCAAAATGTAGCCAAAAAACCAGTCCTACAAATACACCTTTTGAGGACGGACATACAGAACATTTCATTAATAACAAATTGTACATTGAGATAAATAACGAATAAGTATTAACTATATTAAGTGATATAGAACTATGGCAGTAATCGGATGGGGTAAACCCCGAATTTTCGTAAAAGACTTGGATGCTTCTTCGCCCAAATGGGAAGAGCTTCCTACACCCGTGGAAGATTCCACACAGTTGACAACAACAAAAGGCGACAAACAAGAAGCCAAAATTGAAGGTGGAGAAAATGAAGATGTCAAGTATGGTAAAAACACCTATGCCCTTGTACTCAACATACGTGCAGCAAAAGGCCGCAAAAGACCTATCAACGACAGTGATGGCGTAGTTGCTCACAATTATGCTGTTGCACTACAACCGGAAGATCCCGAAGTTCCTGGATTTTGTATGGAAAAGACAACAGTGTCAGTTGAAGATACGTTTACTAGTGCAGATGGTGGTGTGTGGGCATATACATTTGACGCTTTAAAATATGCCGCTGAAAAGAAACAAGTTCAATGGGGTAAAATTATTGTTACTCCTACAACAGGATCATCTATTACAAAAATAGAGTGTGACCCGGACGACGAAGACGGTGATGGAGACAAGTTTGAAGTCGCCCCCAATTCCGGCATAGGCGGATAATTTACAATAGATATAGTTTAAACCTTTGTGCATCTGCTTTATAGATGCACACTTGCGGATTAAGCACACACAGGCGTGCGTCGCTCTACCAGAGTGAAGGGGATGGTGCAGGTCCATCAGTCCGCTCTAGGTCTTTTTGTTCAAATCTGAAATTGGTGGTCTGTGAAGATAGCCAATTTGTTTTCTAAAAGGTAATAGTATATGATTGAAGATCGAAAAATAATAGAAATGAATATTGCTGATACCATAATGGAAAGGCCATACGGCTTTCAGGTTAATAAGCGACATTTTTATCTATATCCAATAACGTTAGGCAAAACGTATCTACTCTCAAGACTTATTGAAAGCCTTGATATGAATGCTGATATTATAAAATCAAACCCATACATGGAGGCTTTAAGATTATGCCAAGAAAAAAAAGATATTGTTTGCCAGCTACTATCATATCATACGCTCAACAAGAAAGAAGAACTATTTAATAGCAGAATTGTAAATAGTAGATGCCAGTTTTTGAGAAACAATCTTTCAAATGAAGAAATGTCTCAGCTTCTTGTTATAGTGCTTACTAAAGATAATACCGATGAGTTTATCAAATATTTTGGGATTGACCGGGAACGCAAAGAACTAGCTAAAGTCTCAATGATAAAAAACAAAAAAGGTAATTCTATCACTTTTGGCGGTAAAAGCGTATTTGGTTCTTTGATATTACCAGCATGTGAAAAGCTCAACATGACTCCACAGCAGATTGTGTGGGAAATTAGTTTTTCATTTCTTCAAATGTTGATGGCAGATACTATTACTTCAGTATATCTTACCGATGAAGAAAAGAAAGAAGCCCGTATTTCCAATGACAGGACATTTGTAAATGCGGACGATCGGAAAAACATGGCAAAGATAAAAGCTATGAAATGGGATTAAATACGAAGAATAGAACAATTTTAAAAATTAGGGATAAAAAAATCACGGGGGTTATACAAAAATCCTCGTGATTTATAGGTAAAACTGAACAATTTTTTAATAATTACTCTAAAGTTATTGTAGTATTGTTAGCTACTGATGCATCAAACTCATAACCAATTTTCATTTCAGCTTTAGATCCACAAGGAAGAGGAAGACATGTGAAACAAAAGATTACTACTGATAGAGGAGTACGATTTTTCCCAGTAATATAAACTTCAGAAGATGAGAAGTTTACATTATCTCCGGATGAAAGAGTTAAATAACGTAGTTTAATACCTAATCTTCCTTTAGTTCCAAACCATGACGATCTTTTTGCTTCATATACTATTCCCTTAGCTATAGTTCCAGCAGGAATAGCTACTATTTTATCTACAATAACATCCCTAGAAACTTTAAAATCGATATTCTGCCCTTCATGTACTTGAGAGGCTCTAACATTACTTATGGCTTCCAAAGGAACAACAGTACCAGCTTTAATGATAACTTCTTTCTTTTCTTGAGCAAATCCCATTATTGAATAAATAAACACCGCCAGTAATAATAAAATATTCTTCTTCATAATTATTGAGTTTTTATTTTTACAACTTTTCTATTGCCATTTTAATTGATTCTTCAAGTCTATCCGCATATTTGAATATATCATCTATGCTATCAATCTGAATCCAGTCGCAGCTTTTGTATTTGTTTACTGGTATTCCTATTTGCTTCTTTCTTGCTCCAATAGAAATACGACATATCCAATACCATTGACTGTTGTCTAAACTTATAACGAAATAAGTCTTATAGTCTTTATATGTAATCCGTGAAGCGTCTACACTACGCCTAAGTATGCTTCTCACGATATTATAAGCATCCATTTCCTCTTGTGTGGTGATAATCCCTGCTTCTTTATCCATATAAACTATCCCTTCAGGTAGTTTGTTTTCTGTATTTTCTTTGGGAGAATTAGGTAAATTACTAGAAATATTAGTTGTGTCTTCAACCTGTTCGTCATTTTTCATTGCTGTATTAAGCCTTTCAGCTATGATATCATTTATTACCATAGACATTGACTTTTTTACAAGCGGGGTGAACATTTCAACTACCTTTTGTGTGATTTGCCCGGTTGTGTATATTTGTTTTGCAAAGAATCTAACAAAATCAGATGTAGGAGATTGTATTTCTTTGTTGAAAATTTCCTTTATCTCCGTTGTGTATTTTAATTCATTTGCTGTGCTAAGTACATTGTTTTCATTGTAATAAGATTTGTGGAATTTTTTCAGCTGTTCTATGTCTGCATCAGACAGATCTAGCATATTTACAACTAAGAATGGCCTTTCATCCATAATGTTAACCTTCTCCAAATCGGTATAGAAACGGTATTCTATGCCATTGGTGAGGACTCCAAAGCGAGACTTAGAGGCTACGAAATATTTTTGTAGTTGGGTGTCATGCAGATTCAAGTCTTGTTTGCAATGCTTACACTCTATAAGAAGTATCGGGTTTTCGTCCTTCATTATAGCATAGTCAATCTTTTCTCCCTTCTTTTTGATTAAGTCACAGTCCATTTCCGGAACAACTTCGAAAGGATTAAAGACGTCATAACCTAAAGAAGCTATCAATGGCATTATGAAAGCATTTTTTGTGGCTTCTTCTGTAGATATGCTATCTTTTTGTTTTTTTATGCGGTCTGACAGTTGTAAAATTTGATCCTTGAAATCCATATTTTTACAGTTTTACAATAACGTTTGTACAAATATATTTTATATAACAATACAAACAAAATTAAAGATAAAAAAATAATGTATTAAATATGTTTTTCTTATAATAGTGGCACTAACTGCGCCATTTTTGTTATCTTTGTATTGCCGTGTAATGTTGCACGGAACTATTTCTATCGAAAAGACTTATGGCTGGATTACACTTTGATATCACTGGCGATAACTCCAACTTCATACGCAAATTACATGAATGTGAGAATGGAGTAAGAAACACTTCTAAACAAATAGAACAAAGTGGGTTAAGTATTGAAGATCTATTTAACCGTATGACTAAAGCTGCTGCTGCTTTTGGAGCAGGATTTACAGCGAAAGAGTTGATTTCAAATATTGCTCAAGTTCGCGGTGAGTTTCAACAGTTGGAAGTCGCATTTAAGACGATGTTAGGCAGTGAAGAAAAAGCAAATGCTCTTATGCAACAACTGGTAAAGACTGCGGCTACTACACCATTTGATTTACAGGGAGTTGCTAATGGAGCTAAACAACTCCTTGCTTATGGGGAAAATGTAGAAAATGTTAATGACGATTTGATACGTTTGGGTAATATTGCTGCCGGTTTATCCCAACCTCTTGGAGATATCGTTTATCTTTATGGTACTACAATGACCCAAGGTCGTTTATATACCCAAGACCTCAATCAGTTCACTGGCCGTGGTATACCTATGATTCGCGAACTAGCAAAGCAATTTAATGTTGCGGAAAATGAAGTTAAGGGACTTGTTGAAGCCGGAAAGGTTGGTTTCCCGGAAGTTCAAAAGGTTATCATGTCACTTACTAATGAAGGCGGAATGTTCTACAATCTTATGCAAGAACAGTCAAAGACAATTACTGGGCAAATCTCTAATATTGAGGATGCTATTGCTACAATGTTTAATGAAATAGGAAAAGCCAATGAAGGTATCATTAACGATGCTTTATCTGGAGTTTCCTATCTAGTTGAAAACTATGAGAAAGTGGGACGAGTACTGTTAGAAATCGTAGGAACCTATGGAGCATATCGCACCGCCCTAATGGTTACTAGTTCTTTGCAAGCTTTACAAGCATCAGGGATTACAGCTTTGACAACCAAAGAAGCTGTTCACTATGGATGGTTAGTCTTAACTAAAAAAGCTCAAGACGCTTTGAATTTATCAATGCTAAAGAATCCGTATGTATTGGCTGCAGCTGCTATTGCTGGATTGGCTTATGGCATTTATAAACTTGCCACAGCAGAGACTGAAACAGAAAGAGCTGTTCGCAAAACAAACGAAGCACTTGAAGCGCAAGAAGGTTATTATGAAGGGTTAAAAAATAAAGCGAGTGAACTGTCAAATATTTTAAGTAATGAATCCAAATCTATAGAAGAACGTTTTATTGCATATCGCCAATTGCAGCGTTTAATGCCTGAAGTGTTCCAAAATATGGATTGGGAAACTGCAAAACGAAAAACAAATGCGGAGCTTATAAAACTTGAGACCGATGAACTTTTAAGGCGGCAACGTATTGGTTTAAAGACTAAGGTTGTAATGTCTCAACAAAAAATACAAGGTCTGGAAAACAGTATAATTAAAACTGATAATAGAGGGGGGTATACGGGAGCATTGAAAGAAGATTTATCTGCTGCAAGAAAAGAACTTGAAATTTATACTAAAGCTTTAGATGATTTTGAGAAAGCAGACGAACAAGCTAAAAAGGATGCTGATAAGCCTACTGTCTACAATAAAAAATATTGGGAAGGGAAGAAGAAAGAAGCCGAAGATGCCCGCGCTGCTTTAGACTCTTCTAAAGAAAATTCAAAGGAATGGAATAAATATACAAAACAAATACAGGAAGCGCAAAAACAAATAGATAAGTATTCGGATTCTAAAACAGCCAAAGAGTATAACTCCATCGTAAACCAACAAAAGAAAATCTCCGAACTATTAGACAAGCAAGCAACCGAAAGGAAGCGCAAGGAACAAGATCTGGAGAATCAACTTACCCAGTCTCGTATTGACGCTATGGCAGAGGGAGAAGCCAAGATTCGTGCACAACGTGAATTGGACAACAAGAAGGAAATACAGGATTTAGAACGTCAGCGGGAAGATTATATCCGAACAGAGATCGAGCTTCAGCGAAAGGCCTTTGATGAACAGGAGAGTTTGCGGGAAAAGCAGACTAATAACTATAAAAAGAAAACGTTTGATGCATCTTCTGTGAAAGTTGATACATCTGCTTTTGATTCCATAATAGGAAATATAAAGAAACGTCAATTCAGAGACCAAATAAGTGAGCAAGAACAGGATTGGAATGAGTATATAATAAAATATGGTACATTTCAGCAGAAAAAAGAGGCTATTGCACGTAAATATAACAAAGCCATAGAAGAATCAGCAACAGCTGGAGAAGCTGCTTCTCTTCAAAAAGAATTTGAAGAAGCATTATCTAATCTAAATCTTGATAAACTGAAAAATACAATAAATTGGCAGGTGATTTTTGGAGATCTGAGTAAGATAACTAAAGATCAGTTGACAAAAGTGAAAGCACAACTGAATGAGTTTAAAAAATCTTCTGAATTTAAAAATGCAACTCCTGATCAAATTAAGGTTATTGAAGAAGCGGTAGATAACATAAATAATGCTTTAATAGATAAAAGCGGTTTCTTTGGCGGACTAGGCGATTCTCTTACAGAATATGAACAAGCTGTTGTAAAAGTAACAGAGGCTCAAACAGAACTAAATAAAGCCTTGGAATCTGGCGATGAAGTAGCAATTGAAAAAGCGAGAGAAAAGAAGAATGCAGCGGAATTGAATCAATTAAATGCTCAGGTCAATGCAGAAAAGTCTAGGGATAAGGCTATATCTAATATAAATGCAGTTGCTGATGCAATGACTAGATTAAGTGATGGATCAGCAAGCTTATCAGAAGTAGGGAATATTGTTGGTAATTTAGTTGATGCTTTTGCAGAATCAGGAAGTAAAATTGGGGGAATTATTGGGGCTATATTAAGTATTATAGATCAAATTGGAGAAAAAGGAGTTGTAGGGTTTGCTGGAGGTATTGTAAAATCATTAGGTCATGTAGCAGAGAAAGCTTGGGGCGGTTTTGCAAATGTATTGACTCTGGGTAAATTTAATATCGGTGGGGCCGATTATTCCGACTATAATGAGATGGTGGAAGAATATAATAAGTTAAATGACATATGGGATGAGTTGATAGATAAAAAGAAAGAATACATAGATATGTCCTATGGTCCCGAAGCCGCTAAAGCCGGAGAGGAAGCTATTGAAATAGCAAAAAAGAGCATTGAGTCTTATAAGCTATTAGGGAAAGAAAGGCTTAATTCTGGTGCATCTACTGGTTCTCACTCTATTGGTGTTCGTATTAGAAATAGCATGAGTCAGGAATTATGGGATCAGTGGGATGAGTTTGCCAAGTCAATAGGTCAGAATCCAGACGCAATTGGTGGCCGGCTTACTGGTCTCTTTGATCTGACGGCTGAGCAGCTTGAAAAATTAAAAGAGGAAGCTCCCGGCTTTTGGTCTAAGTTGGATGGAGATGTTCAAAACTACCTCAATAAGATTATTGAAGGTGAAGAGAGAATAGAAGACATTCAAAAGGCCGTTCAAGAGCAATTGACTCAAACATCATTCGATAGCCTGTTTGACAGCTTCATAGATACTCTTATGGATATGGATGCTTCGTCAAAAGACTTTGCAGATAATTTTGGAGAGTACATGCGAAAGGCTATATTCACTCAAATGTTCTCAAAGGGATATGAAGATGAATTAAGAAAATGGTATGACTCCTTTTCTGCAGCTATGGGTAAAGAGGGAGGCATCACCTCTTCTGATATTAAGGACTTAAGAGAAGGATGGGATATTATCGTAAATGGTGCTCTTGAAGACAGAAAGGCATGGGAGCAGATCGTAGGCGGTGGTGGCACATTTACTTCCCAGGGGTCTTCCAAGAAAGGATTTGCCACAATGTCTCAGGATTCTGCTGACGAGTTGAACGGACGCTTCACTGCTCTTCAGATCGCCGGAGAAGAAATCAAGAATCAAATGATGGCTGTTGTTATGGGAATAAATTCTCTCACAAGCATATCGTCTATTGGGAATGAAGTGCTTAACAACATTTTAACACAGCATGTTATAACCAATAGTTATTTAGATGATATTACCAAATATACGAAATTGCTAAATGACATAAAGGCTGATATATCCGAAGTAAGAGTTAATACTAAGGGACTCTCTACTCGCTAATTATAAACCATAAAATATATACAATATGCCAAAAGGTGAACTTTTTATAAACAATAAAGATTCCTACGACAATTGGGGAATTAGTATGGATACATCTTCTCTATCAGCACTGATGACTCCTGCTCCTAATAAAGAGTTTATAGAGAATAAATCAAGATTAGAACATGGCAAGCGCGTAATAGCTGCCAGCCCCAAAGTAGATGAGCGTAATCTTACGTTGACTATCAATCTTACTGCTAAAGATGAAAATGAGTTCTTTGAAAAATATGATAGTTTTTGTCAGGAATTGGCAACTGGAGTATTAAATATTAGATCTAAATATCAGCCTGATATAGTATATCGTACAATATATCTTTCATGCAATCAATTTACTCAGTTTATGAGGGGAATTGCACATTTTTCATTAAAGATAGTAGAACCTAATCCTATGGATAGAAATATTAACGATTAGAATGACACTTTTAATGTCATTTTTTGTATTTTTGTATCAAACATCGTATGAAGGTATACGAAACTTATGATAGACATCAAAGACATATCCGGCAACATCCGTCTTTCTACTCCTATCAACGAAGGTAGTAAAAGAAAGTTCCAGCTAATGAGTTCTGATTACATTACTCTCAAGTTCTCATTAGCTGAACCTGTCTACTTTCAGCTTGGGGATTACATTGATGACGAGAATATTGGTTTGTTTGAGCTTGTAGACTTATATAAACCTACTTACAATACTACTACCGGGGGATATGACTACGAATTAAAGCTTGATGCTTACTATTGGAAGTGGAAAAATAAGAGGTTCTTCTATACTCCTCAAAGTAGTGGAAGAGAAGCTAGCTGGAATTTGACCGATACACTAAAGGTTCACATGGATGTGTTCTTGAAAAATCTAGAAGTGTTAGGCTATCAGTATAAAGGGAAAGCATTTACATGCAAAATTGACGATTCTGTGGATGATTCATCCAAGCTGATTTCATATGATAACATGAACATGCTAGACGCTCTTTCTCAAATGTCTCAAACATTTGAATGCGAATGGTGGATAGAGAAAGATGTAATCCGTTTTGGTCGTTGCGAACATGGTGATCCGGTCGATTTTGAGATTGGTGTTAATGTTAGTGCAATGAATCGGAGTGACAGTCAGACTTCTTATGCAACTAGAATATATGCTTTCGGTTCTACGCGAAATATTCCACAGACGTATCGTAAAAAACTGGTATTCGATGTTAAGAAGGTAAATGGGCGTGATATTTCTGATACATCACGAGTGCTTAATATAGACTATTTTCCTACCGATGACCAGATAGGAGATAAGTTTAAGGCATCTGTGCGGACAAGTGGATATGTCAAAGCCGGGTTGAATGATCTGAATTATGAATCTTTATCAAACAATCCAGCCGGGGGAACTTATGCAATAAAGAGTGAAGGTGCTTCGTTTAATATAGGAACAATAGTCCCTCCAGCCGGTTCATCTGTGGAGAGGGAATATTTACCATCAGGAATATATAGCTGGAGATGGCAGCTTCGATATAAAATCAATGATGTAGAGAAGAGTTATGGTATTGGAGGAAACGTACGCACTATATATGACAATCAGGAAAAAGAACTGACAGATAAAGTTGTCCTAAATAAAGAGATAAATATTGAGCGTGGGGCTACTGATTTGAAGTTATATATTGTCTTCCAACTACCAGGTTCAATTTCTTCTTTAATGATGATACTTGCCGGTTCATCTGGGGATATTACTATTGAGAATGTAGCTAAGTCGGCAAATGCCTCTGTGACATTCACTACGGGACCCAATGAAGGTCAGACATTTGATGCGATATATAATCCCGATTTTCAGATAGGGGAAGCAGCAAATGTTTTGCGTCTTCCCGAAGGAGTTAGTGTATCCGCCGGGAATATGTATACCATCAACAATATTATAAAAAGCCGAATTCCTATAAGCTATTTTTCAGATGATAAAACGCTATTAACGGTTGAAGGTATTGTAACCAAGCATTTGATGATGCCGGAGGGAGTTCCATACATTGACGCATACCCCGACATGTATACAGAGGAAGCTATTGAGCAGATTGTTGTTTTTGACGATATTTATCCAAGTCGTATAGGGGCAATCGGAGATGTATATACGCATTCATATACTGATAGTACAGATAATCCGGATGGAAGCAAGACCGAATCGAAATGGGCTGCATGGAGATTTAAGGATGCGGACTTAGGCTTTCATTTCTCTGAAAGTTATCAACTACCAGGAGAGGAATTACGCGTAGCATTCCAATCCGGTCCCTTGGCTGGCATGGATTTTGAAGTTATATTTAATCCTTATGACTCATCGTCTGATACGTATCAGCCTGAACGCCTTGAAGATGGCACATGGAATCCAAGGGCACAGGTATATGAAGTAAAGCGCAATGATGATTATGGGCGTATGCTCCCAGATGACATATTGCATCCCACTAGCGGTGATACGTATATTCTATATGGGTACGATCCTCAATTTGTATCCGATAAGCTTATTCCTGATGCGGAGAAAGAAGTTGAAGAAAGGGCAAAGGAATATATCAACGAATTAAAGCAGGACCCATCTACTTATGACAATACGATGATGCCGGATTACATCTATGGTGTTGACCCGGACACCGGCATGTATGATCCTTCATTCGCGAAGAAGTTCTCTATTGGTCAAAAAGTAAACCTGATCAATAAAGCCTATTTTGAGGAAGGAAGGATATCGCGAATAATTGGCTATGAATATCCTTTGGATGTACCGTATGATTCTCTGGTGTATACTGTCGGGGAGACAGCTCCTTATTCCAAGTTGGGAGAACTGGAAAGTAAGATTGATTCTCTTACTTACCGTAAAGAAAGGATTAAGCAACAAATAATCAGTAGCGGCGGATCGTCTACTGGTACAGGCGAAGGAACCGCTAAGTTTACAAAAAACATAGAAGTGACTGTGGATAAGGCGGGATATTTCAAGGCTGGTGATGTTATTCTGGAAGGCACTACAGTGGTGGATGCATTTATTAGAATGCTGTCTCAGAAATCAGTGGGAGAATTGAGAAGCAAGATCTCAACAGCAAATGATGTTGAGTTTGGTACAAGCAAAGGCTATATTACATATACTGCATCCCGGAATGGACAAGGACCAATGGAATCTGCATATTATGACGAAAATCCGAATAACAAGTTAAATTTCTCTGAAGAAGTTGGCGGCATTCAAACTGCGGTTAGGCAACTGGAGGGTACTTATAGTCAGAATGAAACATATAAAGCTACGGTCATCTATACTGCTAGTGAAGACGGCACATTGCCAAGACAAGAGATTAAAGACACAATCAGCGTAAATGTTAGACGCAAATGGTTTGCCGGCATATGTTCTTCCATTCCTAAGACTTCTGCTGAAGTACGTGCATTGGGATCAAGTGGACTATATAAGGGGGCGGGAACATATAAGTTTGATGTAAACGCATGGAAAATGATCGCAATTTGTCTGCCGGAAGGGACGTTAAGTGAGTTATCCGTCCCTACATCTCCCGGAAATATCATGGAAGATACAGGTATTGTTAGTGGCCCTACTACCATATCAGTAGAAGGAGCTAATGGAAGTACTGCAGCCAATTATAAAATGTGGATTATTCAGACAGAGACAATGAATGATAGTAACACGTTTACCTTTAAAACAGTGTAATTTATGGTTAAGATCAATGGAGTATCATTTGAAAAACAATATAGACGTACCACTTCAAGACCTATTGATAGTACGGATACATGGAAATCCAAAGAGGATGCGGAAAGCTATGCCCGTAATACAGATGCAGAGCCTTATGTTCCATATGATGGTCAGGTTATATCAATTGAAGGAGAAGAGGATATTTATATATTAGTTAAAGATGATACAATATCTACAGAAGATGGTAGAAAGCATTTTAAGCTTCATAAAATATCTACAGAGGAAGGAGCTGATGATAAGTATTTAAGTAAAGTCGATCCAGATTCTGCTAAAGGATTAATTACCTTCTTGGCTGGCATTGACGTAAAAATCAAAGCCGTTATCCAGAAACTAATCGCGGAAGACGCAACTTTCTCAAAGGAAATATCATCAAAAGACTATGTGCAGAATCTCATCGGCTGGATGATTACTCCCGATGGCCATATCGATGCGAAATCGCTCCATCTCCGAGACTTTCTTGAGGTTCCGGAGCTACGCTATAACCGCGTATCAATAACTTCGGGAGAAGATTGGCTTGCTCCCGGTGGTGGCATTATTGAATCCGTAAATGAATCTTCTCAGACTCTGACTTTGAAGCTGGAACCGGGAGAAGTTGCAAGCCTTGCGGTAGATGACATTTGCAAGGGTATATTCAACAACAGCACAGGATTCCAGACTTCTTATTTCCGCATAACTCAAAAGATAAGCAATTCGGAGTTTAAATATACTCTCAGGAGTGGCTACTCATATCATCCTCAGAAGGCTATGCATTTTGTGGCATATGGCAATTTCACGAATGCGGAACGCCAGAAATCTGCTTATTCTACAAAGGACTATAAACGCTATCTCGCAGGAGTAAATAACTGGGAGATTACCTCTTCTATGGTTATGATGCAGCTAGGGGACCTGTCTAATCTGGTCATCTCAGGATTGGATTTGTCCGGATACAGCGCATACCTTCGCAATGTATATATGACCGGTACGATTAAACAGCTTTCGCAGGATGGTACTACAGAAGTCCTTGTCCCCGCATTTAAGGGGGAATGGAAAGCGGGAAAGTATTGGTATTACGATGAAGTTACCCATAACGGCAGCACATGGATATGTATTGAACCTAGTACTACGCAGGAACCGTCTGACTCTTCTACGGATTGGCTGAAAGAAGTATCTAAGGGAGACCCGGGTACTCCGGGAAAAGATGGAATTCCGGGAAAGGATGGTGCGGACGGTCGTACTTCATATTTTCACGTTAAGTATTCTCCTGTACAAAATCCTACTTCGTCTCAAATGAAGGATACTCCTGATGTATATATTGGAACGTATGTAGATTTTGTACAAGCAAATAGTACTGATCCATCTAAATATACGTGGGCTAGATTTCAGGGAATTCAGGGAGAAAATGGAACTCAGGGTATTCCTGGAGTAAATGGCGAAGATGGTCGTACCAGCTATTTGCATATAAAATACTCTAATGATGGAAAAACATTTACTGCAAATAATGGTGAGACTCCTGGTGCATGGATAGGTCAATATGTTGACTTTGTTCAGTCGGATAGTAGTGTTTTTTCTGACTATAAATGGCAAAAGATTAAAGGCGAAGATGGAGCAGATGGTAAAGATGGTGTAGGGGTACAAGATGTGGATGTGCTTTACTATCTTTCGACTTCCTCTAGCACTTTAACAGGTGGTTCATGGTCAACTACCGCTCCGGCATGGGTAAATGGGAAATACATGTGGAGTAAAACGAGAGTGATTTATACTGATGGTTCGACAACGGAAACAGATCCTGCTTGTATTACCGGTTCAAAGGGGGCTAATGGAACCAATGGAAGTAACGGAGAAGATGGAAGGGGGGTAACTAGTATCGTTGAACAATACTATCTCTCGACTTCCTCTAGTTCTTTGGTTGGCGGATCGTGGTCGACTACTGCTCCGGCATGGGTAAACGGAAAGTATATGTGGACCAGATCAGTAATCACCTATACAGATAGTTCATCGACTACTACGGATGCTATTTGCGTCACAGGAGCAAAGGGAGAAACGGGTATAGGAGTAAAGAGTTACAGAGAACAATATTACCTGTCTACGTCCTATAGTAGGCCGGCAGGCGGATCATGGTCGTATAATGTACCAAGCTGGACAGATGGTAAATTCATGTGGACGCGAACTGTTGTCACTTATACCGATAATACAACTTGGACGAGTGATCCGGTCTGTGTAACAGGGAGTGCCGGACCTTCCGGTAAGGGGGTAAAATCCTTTGAGGTTCTGTATTATCTCTCGACTTCCTCCAGCTCTCTTGTCGGCGGTTCTTGGTCTACGACCGCTCCTAAGTGGGAGGACGGTAAATACATATGGACTAAAACTAAGGTTACTTATACTGACAATACGACATACGAAAGCAGTCCGGCTTGCTTGACGGGCGGACAAGGAAAGACCGGCCTTCCGGGAGCTATGCTTCGTCCTCGTGGCGAATGGAAGCCAAATACTGAGTATTACCATAACGATGCGTTTATCGATACTGTCATCTATAATGGTAATAACAAACTCTGTAAGGTAACTCATACATCTACTTCTACATTTGATTCTACGAAATGGGATGAATTCAATGAGTTTATTAATGTTGCGACAAACGTATTGCTAGCGCAGAATGCGACAATTGACGTATTAGGAACTTCCGGAATCTTTGTTGGTAATCTTGAAAAGACGCAGGGATGGATGATAACTGAAGGTGCTATAAAACACAATCAGACAGGTTTTGAATTAACTGCTGAGGGTGGAATAAACACAGCTAACGGAAAGCTGGTGTTGACTTCGAATAGTACCGTAATCCGTACTAATACCGGTAAAGATATCGCTTTATTTAAAGAAGTGGACGGTGTACCTATGATTGATGCAAAAAATATCAATACTGAAAACTTAGTGGTAACATCTGGAGCTAAAATTGGAGAATGGGATGTTACAGCAACAGGATTAGCTATAACATCACAAAATGATGCTAATATTCTACTTAATATGTCTGGTACAAAATTTTTAAGAATAAATGAAAATAAATATAGTTCATTGATATCTGCTCGTAATGATTCGGGTAGTATCTTTTCGTTAAGTGTTTATGGCTCAGGAAACGGATTGGATATTGTCGCAAATGGTGGCGAAAAGAATTATGGATATGCTATAAAAAGTGCGGGACAGCATCAATTCTACCAACGATCCGGTGATATATGGAATGCTCCGGGAGTCCTTTGGGCAGGTATAATTGATGGAAATGGTAATATATCACGTTCATGGGGTAATGGGTGTACAGTTTCAAGGACATATCGCAATGGTGCAGGAGATTATGTTATTGAGCATAATGCTGGTAGCGAATATATTCCTATTGCGACAGCTATTCACGGGGTATGGAGTATTGCTTCTGTATCAGATGTTAATCATAACTACTTTCATGTAAGAACATTCCATAAAGATGGAAATTATGGTGACTCCTGGTCCTGCGTAGCTATTATAGGAAGAAATAGAATATAAATATAAAAGCTTATGAAAATAGACTTTAGAACAATCGAAGTAGAGGATATCGAAGGGAATAAGAGTACCGTCGATTACAGCAATGTTTTTGGCAATGCAATATTTCAAAAGACAGGTGATATTGGTGAGTTAGAAATAGCAAGAAAAATCTATCTTAATGGCGTGGTCGATTTAACTCCAGAACAAGCGGAATCTTTAAAGAAATATGCAGAGCTTTTTGTTCGGGCTATTGATCGTTTGTCAGTTATTAATGCTTTGTCAGCATGCGAGTAAAAGGAACGATAATCAAAGCAGTCATCTCCATCGACCTTCCTTCTGGATTGACGATGGACGATATAGACTTCTCATGCCGCTTCTTTGTCTATTACTGTTCGAATGCGTCACAGATAATAAAGAAGTCCGAGATGATCCGCGTCAATGAGAATAGCTACACCTGCTACATAGACACAAAGATAATCGGTACGGGTGAAATATGGCTTGAGACTACGGCTTATCTCCCAGACTCTGATTACGAAAGCGGTACAAGAGTAGAGATAGACAAGATAAATACTGGCATAAAGACGGTGTGACATGGGATGCATATCTGTACATATAGAGGCGATTAAGGGTATTGGAAATGTATCGGTCAAGGCTGATGAGATGAAGGTTTCCGCTTCGGCAACGGGCATGAAGGTGTCGATAGGAGTTGTCTGTGATGTTGGTAAGCAGGCTTATTTAAAGGTAGACCCTGAATATATATGGCTGATGCCTTCGAATAACTTTGAGGATAACGTCGATGTGTTGTCCAATGTGGTATGGCAGGCTGTGCAGGAAGAATGATATAGTTAATTGAATTGTTTTATTTAAATGTTGTATTATGGCAAAACCTAGTTGGTTAAAATTAAATCCGTCTACCGGATCTGGTAACGGAACAATTGCGAATAGCGCGGACGCTCATACTGGGCGTACAGCTCGTACTGGTACAGTAACGGTTACCGGTGTTGGTGTTTCCACTCCTTCAACTTATAAGGTGACTCAATCTCCGAAATCTGAGTTTGCTTCTTTTGATAACGGTTCGGAAATGTCTGCTCCCAAGACAGCGGGTACTGTGACCGTAGAGGGTAAAACAAACTCTTCGAAATTGACGTTTGCATGGGCGGGGAGTGTAGTTGATGTTACCTTGCCTGCAAAGTATAATGCTAATGGAACGCAGACTAACAATGCGGCTACTATTTCTGGTGATCCGGGGGCTACGGCAGAGTTTCCCTTTTCTATTGAATTGGAATTTCCTAAAAATGATACTATCGAAGAGGTCGTTAGAACCTTAAAGGTGACGGCCAATGGCGGACAAGCTGCTCAGATTGCTATCAAACAGGCTGCCGGTGATGCTACATTGTCTGTTTCTCCGACGGAAATTACTATTCCTCAGAGTGGATCTGCTGTATCCGTCAATGTTACGTCTAACACTTCTTGGACTGCTGCGTAATGAGCATACAGATTCCTTGGAAAGAAGGAGAAGGCAACATCGTTATCACTCCCGGTTCCAATGGGACCGCAAGCGCATCAAGCGATGTTGCCAATGAAGGACTCGACAGGGAGCAGACTGTTGTGTTTAGGACAACTAATAGTGGAGTACAGGCATCTGTCTCCACTACCATCTCGCAAATAGGAAAGAGGCAGGCGTTTGCTGTTGCTGAAGGTCGTTTCTTGTTGTCATATGGAAGTACGTTTAATGTGATTAAAAAAGAGTTTGCATGAGTGATTATAATAGCGGATTTACAGGGGATAGAGTTGTAGAATTGCTGAACATGATTCCCAACTTGGCAAAGGCAGACTTGTCTAACGCTATGACTGTATCATTGGGCCAGAACGGATATGCTAAGTTTAACAATGGTTTATTAATACAATGGGGTTATAAGGCAGCAAGTTCTAGTGGTACTAATATTACTTATACATCAATTTCGTTTTATAATGCTGCATATGTTCCCGTTATTACTTATTATGAACCGGGCAACGGTATGAATATTGTCACAGGTCTTATTATAAATAAACAGACTAGTTATTTCACAATAAGGAGTAGATATGCAGTGGGAGATTCAAACGGTACCGGTGCAGGAGTCAATGATTTTTATTGGATAGCCGTTGGGCGTTGGAAATAAATAATATTATGGCAAAATATTGGAAAAAAGGATTCTACGATGAGCTGCAAAAAGGCTCAGTAGAGATAACGGAAGAATACTGGCAGGAGCTGCTGGACGGTCAGTCATCCGGAAAGGAAATAAAGGAGAATGAAAGCGGCTATCCCGTATTGGTTGATCATGAGTATACCCTTGATGAACTAAAAGAGATGAAGATAGCGGATATTAATGCTTATGACAAGTCAGACGCTGTGAATTCATTCACTCTCTCCGGAAAGAGAATGTGGCTTACCAAAGAGGACCGCGTAGGTCTTGTTAACTCAATCAATATTGAGAAGCAGGCCGGAAGACTGGATACGGTTTTATGGTTTGATGCGGTAAAGTATACGATACCTATATCAAGCGCTCTCCTCATGCTTAACTCGTTAGAGCTGTATGCTCTTGATTGCTACAATGTAACTCAGCAGCATATTGCTGTAGTTCGAGGATTGCAGACTAAAGAGGAGGTCGAATCTTACAACTACAAGACCGGTTATCCGAATAAACTAGAGTTTTCATTATAAACAGATAAAACTATGATTTTGACACTACTATCATTATTGGTTTTCGCATCTTATGTTGGTGTGATGATTTACAAGACAAAGGGTATCCCTTATTCTATTTCCGATACCTATTACATTCTGAGTAACAGGTATTGGTTCGGTGCATGCATGATTCTCCCGTCTTTGCTTTTGCTTCCGGCCGCACTGGATGCAAGTACAGAAAACAGTCAGTTCCTGATCTTTCTTTCTGTAGTCGGAATGATCGTGTTGGGAGTATCCCCAAACTTTAGAGGAGCGCACAAGAAAGCTCATATAGCTGGCGCGGTGATGTCTCTTGTATTCTCTCAATTATGGGTAGGATGCAATTCGTGGTATTGGCTGCTGCTATGGGCTGCATTTCTGATCTACGCGATAACGTTTGTAGCCAAGAACTGGTCAGGAAACCTTATATGGGACCTGACGGCATGCAAGTCGATGTTCTGGATTGAGTTAATTTCATTGCTAACCGTTTACTTGACCTGTTTGCTATGAAAGAAGCTATAGTACATACAACTACCGGCGGATTTGCAGCAATTGCAAGTGCTTTCGTTATTGAGTCTCTTCAGAACATGATTCCCTGGCTGATCGTATCATGTGCGGTAATATTATGTGACCTTGCATTTGGGGTAAGGAAAAGTATGTTGATGGGCGAGAAAGTACGTTTTTCTCGTGCAATTCGTGCGACCATGGGAAAGATGGTTACCTATTTCGCATTTGTCTGTATGGTATGCATGATTAGCGTGGCAAGTCACAATGAATATCCTATTGATGTGTATTCCTGCCTATTGGTATGCTTCATCGAAGGGTGTTCGATTGTAGGTAACATATTGAAACCAAAGGGCATCAATATAAATGTAATTGGAGCTTTGGGGGTCTTTGGGAAGAAGGTATTCAAGGTTGATAAAGAAGATGTCAGAGATATAATCCAAGAAGAAAATCATGAGTTAAACCAAAGAAAGTAACTATAGGAGGAAAAGTATATGAAAAGAGAAGATATAGACTCAATCATCATTCACTGCTCGGCAACACGTGCCGGACAAGACTTGCGAGCTAAGGATATTGACCGGATGCACCGGGCGCGTGGCTTTAATCAAATTGGCTATAACTTTGTAATTGATTTAGATGGTACCGTAGAAAACGGTCGGTCATTATCCATTGACGGAGCACATTGTAACACGAAAGGGTTTTCCGGTATTAGTTATAATAAACACAGTATCGGTATCTGCTACATCGGTGGTCTGGACGCGAGTGGAAGACCAGCCGACACCCGTACTGTCGAGCAAAAAACAGCATTGCGCGAATTGATAGCGAAGCTCTGTAAAGAGTATCCTATCATCGAGCTGCTCGGTCATCGGGATACTTCACCTGATCTGGATGGATCGAGTGAGGTGGAACCGGCGGAATTTATCAAGGCGTGTCCTTGTTTTGATGTGCGGGCAGAGTATCCGAATTTCTTACGAAATACAGTGATAACAGCAAAAAAATAGGAGGAATAATCATGAAAGAAACATCTATAACCTTTACAAGGGGTGAGAAGAATTATGTAAGCGATGCCGTTCAGGTAAATTCTGCGGAAGTGGGATTGCAGATTACATTTGAAAAAGGTGGTAAGCTTTGGGTGTATATAAGCTATGACGGGCAGAATTACTCTCCACTGCCGAGTAGAGGCTATACAAAAGAGTTTGCTTGTCCGATTGTCGGTTGTATCCCCGGACAATATCTCAAAATCGAATGTGAAACAGAACCGGTAAAGGCTTCTATTTTTGAATCGGAAGAATAATGGACGCAATAGGATTAAATCCAATTAAGCTTGATGCGATAGGGCTTGATCCTATTCGTATGAATGCGATACGCTTAGGAGTTCCGGGAGCTTCTTCCGGTTCCGGTCGTCCCTACATCGACCCCGAACTACTCAGCCATGTCAAGATGGCCATCTCCACCTGGGGCAAGACCAACGACGACCCCGACCGGGCTGTTTTGAAGGACTTGTCCGGCAACGGGAACGACATGCGCCTGCTGAACTTCGGATTTGCAGAGGGCAGTGGATATGGATTACCGGGAACCGACTTCGAAGGCTGGCTATGTACAGACGGAGTAGACGACATAATCGAGTCCGTCAAGCCCATATCTGAGGTGTTGGAAGGTAGCAATGAGATTACGGTAGTGAGTATTATTCATGGAATTGGTTCTAAGAATGCTTATACTAATGTCTTAAGAGAATCCGGCTCTAATTACATTAGAAACACTTCTACAGCAGATGGTAAAACTGGTATTTATGGTTATACCTGTAAAGATACGACTAAATCCATTATAACCGATATACTTGGTGATAAGAATGATTATAAATTAGAATATATTCAAACAACTACTCCTTCGACCGTAAATAGCGTATTTAGTGTTGCAGGATGGAGAGAGAATAATGGTTCAATGATTGTGTACCCTGTTGCCTACGCAGGTGGCTTCATCGCCAACAAAGTCCTGACCACCGACGAAATCAATCAGATCATCGCCTACTTCAACTTGGATCGTCCCGGACAGATCATCAAGCCTCAGTTGTACTGCAACATCAAGAAGCAGGGTATCACTAATGATAATCACGCAGAGTTTAACGATCAGTTGATTGACTTTGTAGGAGGTCGCAATATCCAGTTGAATAACGTTGCTTGGGAAGGAGGAAGTGGAATAATTGAAGGTGCGTTATTTCTAGACGGTATCTCCGACTTCGGCAAGGCTACCGGATTGCCTATTTTGAAGGACTATACGGTAGTGGCGGATAGAGAGATAGAGAAGAGTACAGGAGGTATTGTTAGTAAGGATAATCCTGACGGAGCTTTTATCTGTGAGGTAACAGGTGAAGCATACAGTTATGGTGCAGCAACATCGGTTTCAATTGATTACAAAAGAAAAATATCTTATCAATCGAAATACATCTATAACGGAAGTCCTATCCAAGCAGGTGCAGGCATTGACAGTGATTCTATGTGGTTAGGAACACTGAGAGACAACGATACTAGATTTGCTAAATTAGCATTACGGTCTCTCCTGCTCTTCCCCTACAGCCTCTCCGAGTTCTTGTTGGAGAGACAACTGAGAAAATACAAGGCAGGCACTCTTTATCCGGATATGATTGAGTTCAGACCGATCGTAAAGAGTAACATCCCTTATCTAAGAATCTTATATTTTATAACTTCCACGGGAAATCAGATAATTAAAGGCAGTTACATTCCTATTGGAAGTGTAATACAAATGAATGTACAAACCGTTAACGCCACAGATGAAATATCTAGTGTGTCTGTAAATGGCAAAGAGGTGGATATGTACAATAAGGATGAAACATACTGGAGATATAGATTTAAGGTCACCAAGTCACCTCAGAAGATTAACATAGTTATCTCCAGCTACTTGACAATGCTGAATAACGATACTTTAATTGAAAATGAAACATTAATTAAAAACGAATAATATGGAAAAGATATTTGATATAGCAAAGGACTCCGAGCAAAAGTGGGGAGTCATTGCGCAGGGAATAGATAGAAATTTTGAGGAATTATCTAACGAGGCACAAGAATCAAATACGGCCTCTCATATAAGTAAGATTGTTTCTTCGTCTATAATGCCGACAATAATAGAGAATAAACAAGTTACAGTTGACGGAATTAGGGATGCTTCTATCCAAAATTACGCTGAAATTGATGTTTCGATTTTTACTGATGGAATTCTAAGAGTTACCGCATGGACATCCACTAACGCTATAGTAGGTTACCAATGGCTAGATAATGACAATAATACTACATTTGTTTCCACCTCGGAACATGGAGGAGGGATGTATACATATGAAATTATAGTTCCGCAAAATGCAATAAAATTACAATTCTCATTTTTTAAAGAACATGGGATATCTGTTGATGCTACTTATACTGCACGTATCCCTGTAAATGTTGAGGTAGCAAAAATGGCTCCGGTCATTTCTCTTGCCGGGATGGACGGAGCAGTTAATACCGCAGACAGTATTTCTAACGAAGAGTTACTGATTACAAATTATCCAAGATATGTAAAAAGGGAATATACAGTGAGCCTTAATTCTAAAATTAAATCATTTTCGGAAATAGCTGTTGGAGTTGGTCATCTTACTACAAGAGGGTTGTATGTAATAATTGATAATACCAACATTAAGGTTGTTATGTATATCAATAATACAGAGACAGTCTTAGCTACTCACGCACATAACTTGACAATATCGGCATTTATTAACGTATTAGTTGACTATAAAGAAGATACAATTAAATATGTAATCAACACATTTGGTGGAAGTTATTATGGTACTGATACTGAAATGGGGAAGAAAGTATATGGAGATACGAACGGCATAGAGCTCAATGATATATATGGGTACTCATTTGTTTTTGCCAACTCTGAGACGACTTTGAATGATGTTGAATTAAGAAGAACAAATCGTGGATTTCGAGAGCCTATATGGATTATAGGGGACTCGTACTGCTCAACTGATAGTAATGCAAGATGGCCATACTACTTACTAAACGAATATAAGATAAAGAGTTGGTTTTTAATTGCCCTTGCAGGGCAAACAAGCAATGATCTTAATGGTCATGTGGGGGCATATAATGATTTATTGAACGCGTTACAATATGGTACACCTAAATACTTATGGTATCAGATACAAGCTAATGATACCAACGCCGTTTATGAAGAATATATATATAAGATTAAAGATATTTGCGATAAGAGAGGAATAACTTTAATTCTTGTTCGTCACGCAAAGCTTGGAGAACAGGCAGAAGGTAAGGATTGGCAAACCAAAAATTCTATAGCTTTATCTTTGGGATTGAGATACGTTGATATGTATAAGGCTGTAACAGACAATGAATTAACACATGATTGGTATGAAGGTTATCTATCTTCTGACGGAGTTCACCCTACAGCATTAGGAGCAAAAGCGGAGGCAATGAGAATATTATGCGACATACCTGAGATAACTCAATATAACTAACTTATTAATACTTAATGTTTAAAAAGTAAAGCATATGAAATACACTGTATTCCCAACAATTGACTTGCAAGAGGTTCCTCGAGAGGAAATAGACAAGCGTAACCTTGTACCTCGCAAGAGTGTAAATGAAAGTGAAACTTTGATGAAATGTCAGCACTATGCTGAGTTATTTCCTCATAAGATGATTAAGACTATTGCTGATGACGGATCG
>UMJK01008440.1_pt1 | contig 42981 bp, 35 predicted proteins | sample 1966021 | NCBI WGS metagenome assembly UMJK01 (sample SAMEA4836151, study PRJEB28245) | human gut metagenome | biome: gut microbiome; material: fecal sample | place: Denmark | collected 2008
GAATTACATTCGCTGACGAAAGGAAGTAAAACTTATGAAAATCCTTCGCGCGTAAAAATCCGCAGTGGCAAAAAACTTTCTTTAAAGGCTGGAAGCACTAAGAAAATACGAGCACAAGTAATTGTACCAAAAGGGAAAAAAACCTGCTGGCACATTCAAAAAATCCGCTACCTTGTGAGCGATTCCTCTATACTGACCGTATCAAAGAAGGGTAAAATCAGAGCAAAAAAAGCAGGGCATGCGACAATTTATGCCGTTGCCCAAAATGGTGTAACCGCTAAAATTAAAGTCAGCGTAATAGCTGCAAAATAATAAAGAAAAAAGTGCCGGAAATTCGCATTTTCCACTGCGATGCTCCGGCACTTTTTTTGTTTTCCGTAATTTCGTAGAAAGACTTTGCTTGTATTTTACTCTGCCGCCAATACCTCATAAACTTCCTTAAAGGATTGTTTCGGCTGATACAATTCCGTAAACAGACCACAGTATGGTCCGTTCATTTTGTAGCTGTAATCTGCCGTTGACAGATATGGTGCGTCAAACAAGCCCCAAATGGAAAGGCTCGTAATCGGTCCGGTCTTTCCTGCTACCTGTGCCGCCTTGTTAATATCCACATATGTCTGCACGAGTTTCTTGTAAAAGGCTGCATGCTCCGGCTCTGCATCATTATCGTAATTGCGGACGGCAAGTTCTGTTACGTGAACTTCAACATTATTTTCTGCAAATTTCTCAATCGCATTTTTCACTAAGGTAATGTCATTGTCGTTCATACATCCACTCTGCTGTCCATAGCCACCGATGTAACTCTGCATACCAATGCCATCGCAGAGCTTCAGGTAACCGCCATTTCCATCGGATGCAAAACTGTTGACGCTCTTTACCAGTTGAATAATGGCATCTCTCTTATTTGCGCCGTAGGTTGCAAACGTGTTGTAATCATTGTAGAACAGTTTAATGTTTGTCTTACTGTTTGCCGCCTGTAATTTTGCTCTTGTCTCATATGCATACCGGAACGCAAGTTCCACATAATCACTGCCAATATAATCGTAGAAAAGATTCGTCTTGCCACCACGAACCTGTCGTACATGACGCACATCATCATCCGCAAATTCACCCGCATTGTCGGCAACCGCTTCATTAACAACATCCCAGCAGTAAATCGCGCCCGGATATTTTTCTTCAAAATGCGTCATTACTTCATCAATATACATCTTCAGACGATTTTTCATGACGTCTGCGCTGACATAAGCACCATCCGTCTTATAGCCTTCGCGGAAAAACCAATCGCACATATCGGCATCCCAGGTCAGCACATGACCGCGAATGGATAATCCGTTTTCAACCGCATACGCAACCATCGAATCTGCCTTTGTAAAGTTCATAACTGCCGGTGAATTTTCATCCACATATGCATTTTGTGAAGCAGACTGGCTCAAAAGCGAATACGCCTTCATTTCATTACTGAACGTCGTACTGTTAAAATGATACTTAATGAGTTTGGTAAGCTCAGTATTTTTCAGTGCCGCCTCGTTGATATTTGTTCCAAATTTGAAACCATATTTCTCACCGAGAGACGCAAGCGATTGATACGATTCAATTGCCTCCGTCGCATCTTTTTTCCCTTTGTTCTCCATAACAACAGATGTAATCTGAATGTATTTCACCGCCTCTGTAGAATTCTGAACAACCAAATAAAGTGCCGTCTGTCCGCTCGGGTAAGCATCTAACTGTAAGCCCTGCTCCTTACCGCTCTGCATACCATTGGCATCAACAAAACCAGCCCAGTCGCTGTTTTTAACTGACAACTTAATCGATGCGCCACCTGTATTTTCAATAATATTTTTGTTTGCATCCAAAAGGTTGATTGTAACATTTACCTGTGTAAAATCCGATACTTTGTGTCCGGATGCCGTAATCAGTGGAAGCAGGTTATATACCGTTCCTTTCCACGCACTCGAATACGCAGGAGAATTAATAAACGTATTGTCAATTGCAAGCGTCACTTTCTCCGTCGCCGGCTTCTGGGTCGGTGCAGCCGTCGGTGTCTGAGTCGGTACCGTTGTTGGTGCCGTAGTCGGGGTCGAAGTCGGCTTCTGCGTTGGCACCGCAGTTGGTGCCGTAGTCGGAGTTGCCGTTGGGTTCTTTGTCGGCTCTGTAGTCGGGGTCGCAGTCGGCTTCTTCGTTGGCACCGCAGTCGGGGTCGCAGTCGGCTTTTGCGTTGGTTCCTTTGTCGGTTTCGCCGTTGGACTTGCAGTTGCTGTCACTGCCGGTTTCCTTGTTGGCTCTTCTGTCGGCTCTTTCACAGGCTCCGCAGTTTTTACCGCAGAGGAAGAATCCCCCGGATTTACTACCGCAGGTTCTTGTGTATTCACCGGTGGAACAACGGTAGTTCCTGTCTTTTTCTTAACCGTAACTTTGCACGAAAGTTTATACATTTTCCATCCTGCTTTTACCTTCGCTGTCACCGTAGCTTTCCCCGCTTTTTTGGCAACTAACTGAACTGACTTTTTCGTCTTTTTCTTCAGGATAACAACCGATTTTTTGCTACTTTTCCACACCACTTTTTTTACTGCTTTTGCATTTTTAATCGTTACTTTTTTCTTAGTCCCAGCCCACATGGTAATACGCTTCTTGCTTAACTTTGGTTTCGCTGATTTAGCACTTGCAGGCATTGTAAAAACACTCGAAATACTAAGTGCTGTTACCGTGAGAAGTGCCATCGCCTTTTGACTTTTTCTCTTCATAGAATGACTCCTTTCATTCCTCTCAAAACTCTCTAACTTCATTCTAATACTTTGTGGGAATTATACAACGAACATTCTATAAAATTACTATTAGTTTTTAGTATCTTTTGTGTGTTATTTTTCATGTGATTTCTTCTAACAATGCGTATTGTCTGCATACCACTCAATATGATTGACAATATGTAAAATCTTTTTAGCACTCTCAATTGATTTTGTAATACGCTCTACATCATTTTTGTGAATCCAGCCCTTTTTCGCAGCGTCCGGCACAGACTCCGTCAATTCCTGCAGCGATTGATTTACGCGTTCCACCATCTGACTCACATCTTCAATCAACTTCTCTACCTGTTTTGGAAGTGAAACTCTCTGCGCTTCTCTCTGCATTCTATTACACAACTGATTCATCGAAATTTTCAAAAAATAAGTATCTGTCAGCTGGTCAGCAACAACCGAAAGAATCTCCTCAATAATTCCGGCGTCCACATTTCCCATCGAAATCATAACTTGAAAGTGTTCACAACACTCATCAATTTTCTCCTGACTATAACAAATTCGCTCAACAAGCCGAATCAGCAAATCTACTTCTTCCTCGTCATTAATTTTAAAATCCGCATCCTTTAACTGCACTCTTTCCTGTTCTGCCTGCGGTATCAATTGATAACAATCAATTTGCTTTTCTTTGCAAAGATTCCAGAGCACCCGCTTGCAAACAGCATCCGTTTTCCCACCAAAAGTAAGCGACTTCACACATGGAAATCCGGCATACGCAGACTGCAAATCATATTCCACACAAATACCATCAAATGTATTTTTTGCAGACGTTATCTGAAAAGGCAGGGTTCCCTGTCGAAGATTTTCAATTTGTTCAATCGCCATTTTTTCTTTTTGACATGGAAAATACTGATAAAGAGGCGCCCCTTTTTCCTGCCTCATTTTATACTTTTCAAGCCATGTTTTTTTCGAGAGGGCAAACACTGTCGTTTTTTCTTTTTCCGCATCCACAAATTCATCAACCCGTTGACATCCATACGCCTGCGCCGTCTGCATCGATGGGAGATTTGTGCTTTTCATATAAGAATAAATCGTCTGAAACGGTGTATGTGTAAAAGCCCAGTCTCTTACGGCAATTGCTGCTTCTTTTGCATATCCTTTTCTCTGATATGTTTTTTGAATATGGTAACCAATTTCCGGCTTAATCGTATTTCCAATCGGTTGCAGTGTGAGCCCGCAGTCACCAATCATTTTTCCATTTTCTTTTAGGCACACAGCCCACAATCCGAAACCAAAAATCTGGTACCGTTCCTGATTTTTTTCAATCCATCCACGGACTCTTTTTTCATCAAAAGCATACGGATAATGCTGCATAATATCCGAATCCGCAAGCACACAATATAAGTCATCAAAATCTTCTTCGTTCATCTCACGAAGAATTAAACGCTCCGTCTCAATTTGCATAATACACCCTCCATTATTTCAGCTCATATTTCCAGACACCATCTTCTCTGCGGTAATGAAATTCATTGATATCTTCTTCCAAAAATACGCGAAGCATATCGTCCATTCCGTTTGCAAGCTTTCCCTTTTTCATCTCTTCTAACGGCATCCACTTTACTTCCCCTTCATGCGAGGATTTGAGTTCACCGCTAAATTGATTTGTCTTATAAAAAACAACAAGATACCTTGAGCCGTCATCCCGCAGCCAGTCTTTTGTACCACAGATTCTTGGCTTTTCTATCGTGAGTCCGGTCTCCTCATATACCTCACGAATAACTGAATCTACAAAAGATTCGCCCTTCTCAATATGTCCGCCCGGAAATGTAAGTCCTGACCACTTTTTATCCACTTTGTCCTGAACCAAAACATTTCCCGCATCATCGTAAACCATACACATATTCGTTAATGTTACTGTCTCCGTCCTCATCACTTTCTCCTCTCGTGATTTATGTCACAACATTATGATGAGTTTATTATAACATAAAATCAGGGAATTGAGAGGATTGATTATACTAAATTGAAATAATCGAGGTATTGTTTAAAGCGGTCCTGGGCAGTCAAGCAGGTGCCTATCAAATATCCCCGTTCCGATTTCCATTCTTTTAATCCGCGATAATAAAATTCCTTTATGTCATCCTCTATAATAAAGGGAACAATACCATTTCGCAGACACTCTTTAAACAGTATCAATCTTCCTACACGTCCATTTCCATCTTGAAACGGATGGATTTTTTCAAATTGATAATGAAATTCTATAATCTCCTCTAATGTCTTTTCTTTCTCCGTATTATACTGTTGAAGCAGTTTTCTCATTTCCTTGTGAACATCTTCCGGTTTTGTTGTTTCACCGCCTCCAACTTCATTCGGAACCCGTTTATATTCACCCACAGCAAACCATGACTTACGGCTGTCCGAAGTTCCTGATTTCAAAATCAAATGTAACTGCTTGATAAACGCCTCACTTAGTGGATAATTTGCTAATTCGATTACTTGGTCAACACACCGAAAGTGGTTTGCTGTCTCAACAATATCGTCTACATTTAATAATTCATTTTGAACCCCAATTGTATTTGTTTCAAAAATATATCTTGTTTGGTCATGCGTAAGTCTGCTTCCTTCCATATGATTCGAATTATACGTTAATTCAATCTGCACCTTATGATATATTCCGCCGGAAATCGCAGAGTCCTTTTCCTGCTTTAATCTTGTTAATAAATCTGTTGATACTTTTCCTGCCCGCTTTTTTCTCTGTGGCTTTCTTGCATCTTCCGGTATCTTCCAGCTTTTTCCTTCCCGTATCACTCCCGGTATCCTTGCATTCAAACAATAATCCCGCGCACTTCGCTCTGACACGTTCCATTTCTTTGCCGCATCACCAACACTTATATATTTCATACATATCACCCTCTTAAAATAAGATATCTACTATTATACCATTGTCGGCAGTATATATCCATATTTTTTGTGTTAAAATCTTATTTTATTCTGCCGTTCATGTCCGTTATTATGCTTGTAACCCCCTATTTTACCGGTGCCGTATATCTGCATTTCGGGTAATTACTGCATCCATAAAACTTGCCATATTTGCCCTTGCGTAAAACTAACGCGCCCCCACATTTCGGGCACATTCCTGATTTCTCTTTCTGCTTCTTAACATATTTTGCTTCTTTTATTTCATTCACATGTTTACACGTATCTGTCCTGGTACTCATATAATTTGTAAGTATTGCCAGAATCTTATCCATATCCTCTCTCGAAAGAACCGATTGAACAGAAAGTTTTTTGACCGTCTTTGTAACTGCTCCCCACTTCACAACCTGCAATTTTGTTGTCTTTATTTTTAGCACAGCATCCCCGGGAAAAGTCACAATTGAGAAAACCGGAATATTTTCATAACCATGACTTTGAAGCAAGGCATTTAACGCCTTTACATGCGCATAATTCTGATATATGGGATTCATAAATGAATATTTGTGACCGTAAATGTTCTGTGTCCACTTTGCCGAAGACTCCGAACCATAAATCTGTCCTTTATAATTCTTGGTTTCAATTGAAAATATACCGTAAATTGAAACAACCACATGATCAATCTGCGTTGTACGTGTATTTCCACCCTCTGCACTCAACAAAACATCATTAACTACCTGATACTTATTTTTGTCCAACTTTTTTAACAACATACTTACCGTTGCTTCACCCATTTTCCCTTTTATCCTCGGCTTAATAATGGTTACTAACGCAGAAAGCACCATTAATGCAATTATCCATATATATATTTTCTCCATATACTATTCCCCCTCACTTATATTTTCATTCCAATTTTTCACTCCACTCATTTTCCTTAAAACCAACAAGAATTGCTTCATCCCCAATAACCAGCGGACGTTTGACAAGCATTCCATTGGTTGCCAGCAATTGAAGCTGTTTATCTTCGCTCATTGTCGGAAGTTTATCCTTCAACTTCATCTCCTTGTACAACAATCCGCTTGTGTTAAAGAATTTTTTTAGAGGAAGCCCACTTTTAGAAACCCATTCTTTTAATTCACCATACGATGGATTTTCCTCTACAATATGACGCTCCGTGTAATTTAAATGATGCTCGTCCAACCACTTTTTTGCCTTTTTGCAGGTTGAGCATTTGGGATAACATATGAATAACATAGATTCACCTTCCTTGTATTATTTTGTCCGTACCCTTATATCTAGCACTTTAACAGCGCTTAGCCAACATTTTGTCACAACACTGCAATAATCATATCACCAAAATATGGTTTTCGCAACATCCTGCGTTGAGCTTTGCACCAAAACCATCTGCCCTTCTTTTCAATTTCAACGTACAAAAATTTCCGGCACATATATCCATGTACCGGAAATCTTTTTCATCGTCTGTTTTTAATTCTATTATTTACCTACATGAAATGCATCCATACCCGGGTACACTGCACTGGCACCTAATTCTTCTTCAATGCGGAGAAGCTGGTTGTATTTTGCAACGCGCTCGGATCTCGAAGGAGCACCTGTCTTAATCTGGCATGTATTCAGCGCTACTGCAAGGTCTGCAATAGTTGTGTCCGCTGTCTCACCGGAGCGGTGGGAAGAAATGGCTGTATATCCTGCATTGTGCGCCATCTTAATAGCCTCCAATGTTTCTGATACCGAACCAATCTGGTTTAATTTAATCAAAATGGAGTTACCCGCTCCCATTTTAATACCCTTGGAAAGTCTCTCTGTATTTGTAACAAAAAGGTCATCTCCTACAAGCTGAACCCTATGACCAATCTTCTCAGTCATCTTCTTCCAGCCTTCCCAATCTTCCTCATCCAAACCATCTTCAATAGAAATAATCGGATACTTGTCAATGAGAGATTCCCAATGTGCAATCAGCTCATCCGAAGTAAATTCTTTGCCGGATTTTGGCTGTTTATAATAACCAATTCCTTTTTCCGATTTCCATTCGGAAGAAGCTGCATCCATAGCAATCATAAAATCTTTTCCCGGTTCAAATCCGGCAGCCTTAACAGCCTCCAGAATTTTCTCAATGGCTTCTTCATCGGAAGTAAGTTTGTTTGGCGCAAATCCACCTTCATCACCAACCGCTGTTACATCTCCCATATCTTTAATCAGAGATTTCAACTTATGGAAAACCTCTGCACACCAACGGAGCGCTTCTTTAAACGATGGCGCGCCAACCGGCATAATCATAAATTCCTGCGTATCAACAGCTGAATCTGCGTGAGCACCACCATTTAAAATATTCATCATAGGTACCGGAAGACGGTTGCCGGAAATCCCCCCAAAAAAGCGGTACAGCGGAATGTCTAACGCAATAGATGCCGCTCTTGCTGTTGCAATTGACACAGCCAAAATCGCATTGGCACCAAGTTTTGATTTATCTTTCGTACCATCTGCATCAATCATTGCCTTGTCAATAGCGTAAATATCAGACGCATCTAAACCGGTAAGAACCTCGTTAATCACAGTATTGATGTTGTTGACAGCTTTTTCAACACCCTTGCCAAGATAACGGTCCTTGTCTCCGTCTCTCAGTTCCAGTGCCTCAAACTCACCGGTAGACGCACCACTTGGAGCAGTACCTCTTCCCACGGTTCCGTCTACCAAAGTTACCTCTGCTTCCACCGTCGGATTGCCTCTTGAATCCAAAATCTCACGTCCAACTACTTTTTCAATTTCCAAAAAATTCATCGTAACACTATCTCCTTTTCCTCAAAATAATAGTACTCCCCGCAAGAATTTCATTCAATTCTGCATAGGATGCGTTCAGGATTCACAACCTAATACGAGGAGTCCACATGATTTATTCACATTTTGGTTAGTCTTGTCTAACCTCTTTTATATTACTGAATTTCGGGGTGAAAATCAATAGGTGCAGGTGAGAGTTTTTATCAAGTTTGTGGGGGTGCTGGTTAATATTAAAAATAATCTCTTGCTAGTGTATAATTTTCATTAAATGAAGCCTCTACTTTTCCATGGTTCTTCCTCTATCAGCGGGTGTTTCTTGGGTAATGCAGACAGTTTCAGTATTAATGCTTTCAAATTATCTAATAACTTGATATGTTTTCCCGTCAGAAGCAGTTGTTGCAAAATTCGCAACAACTGATAATCTATCTAATTCTCTTTCCTCGAATATTTTTTATATGACTCGATATAGTTGATTTATCCCTTTGAAATATGTGGTTTTTCCGCATCCGCACGCTCGTAAGTTAATTCTGCTGCTGTATGTCCGTGAACTGCATAATGCATTTTATTTTGTACCTTGGCAAAGAACTGCTTAGCGACTTTAGTGACTCCTTTATAACGATGCCGTTGTATCTAATCTACTTAAACTTTTCCTGCAATTTCAGCAGATATTCTTCTTCTGCCTGTTCCAGGCGTTTCTGAATAGCTTCCTCCGATGGCAGCTGAGACTTAATCTCATTCATCCGAATGTTATCATAGGTTGCAACTCCCATAGGTGTTTCAATCCCCTGAAACGCCCATTGTACCTCCGTTTGATCCTTATCCTTGCATATAAGCAACCCTATCGTCGGATTGTCATCATCCGTTTTCATTAACTGATTTACTGCATTCACATAAAAATTCAGTTTTCCGGCAAATTCCGGTTCAAACGATACCGCTTTTAACTCAACGACAACATAGCATCGAAGTTTTATATGATAAAAAAGCATATCAATCTTTCTGGTTTTTCCTGCTACAATAATCTCTTTCTGACGTCCTATAAAGGCAAAACCAGAGCCAAGTTCCAGCAAAAATCTTGTTATGTTCTGTTCCAAAGCATCCTCTAATTCTTTTTCATCATATCCTGCCGGTAATGAAACAAACCCAAAATCATAAGTATCCTTGACAATCTCCTGTGCCAGTTTTCCCTGTATTGTCGGAAGTTTTTCAGCAAAATTCGTCAAGGCATTACCTGAAGATTGATATAAATGAGCCTTTATATTATCAATCAGGACACTTCTGCTCCAACTCTCCTCTATCGTTTTTCTGACATAGAACAAAGCCTCTTCTATCGTTTTGCACTTTGTAACTATTTCTATATGATGTCCCCATGGCACAAATCCAAAAACAGAAGGAAATTTAATTTCTGCAACAACCTGTTGCAGTTTTTCATTTTGATCTAGTTCCTCACCAACCTGCTGCAGTTTTAGGCTTTTCATATCGAGACTTTCCTCCATACGATATGCAAGTTCTGAAAAACTTTCATTTTCGGAATAGAATAGATACCATTTTTTCATATTCCAAAGATTTCTTGCCGAAAATCCTTTCGCTTCGGGAAATTCATTCTGCAGATCAAGACTAAGCTGCTCCACAATTCCTTTTCCCCATTTCTCCTCTGCTTTTCTCTCAACCAAATCCCGCCCCAACTGCCAGTTAAAGAAAAGCTGCTCTGTATTTACTTTGACCGCTGATTTTATCTGTGCAGACACATAACGCTGCTTCACATCATGAACCCAACTCACATAATCGGAATCCAATCCGATGTCATGTGACTTCACAACATGCGGTTTTGATTCTTCAGACATATTGTTCCTCATTTCTTCAAAATATTTTCATGTTTTAATCGCTTTGATACATTTATACTTTAGTATAGCATAAATGGCACAATCCTACTACAAATATCACCTGCAATTCTTATGTGCTTAATACCCTCCGTTATCTATGCAAAAGGTAATTCACATATTCTTGAGTCAAACGCTCCATATATGCTTCATGCCATCCGCCAAGCTATGTTTCAACTTGCATATAATTTATTGACATAACAAAATTACGCACCTAAACGAACCAATATGGACCTTGACAAAAAATATCGCTACTTCTTTGCATTCTCTTCCAGTTCTAGCATATATTTATCAAAGTCAGATACAAACAATCTATCCTGAATGACACGGTATTTTTCAAATTCGGTCTCAGCTTTTGCCTTTGCAATCTCTGCTGTGATTTTGCCTGCATCCTGAAGAACTTCTCTGTCATCTGCCATCAGAAATAAATCCAAACGCTTTGACCAGTCCTCCATTGTCATTGGAATATGACGCTCTGTACAATCCTCTGCCAAATCCAGATAAGCTGATACAATACGTTCTAATGACCGCATTTCCTGTTCACTCAGATATTTTTTTGCTATATTTACATCACTTTTTACTACTTTACCTTCCGGAGCTGCTGCCCATGTTGTGAGTCCCATATGTGGCTTTTCCGCATCCGCACGCTCGTAAATTAATTCTGCTGCTGTATGTCCGTGAACTGCATAATGCATTTTATTTTGTACCTTATCAAAGAACTGCTTAGTTGTTTGCGCAGTTCGGTCATAATCAAGCGCTGTCGCATAAATATCTGTTATCTTCTGGTAAAATCTTCGCTTAGATAAACGGATTTCTCGAATCTGCTCAAGCAAACGGTCGAAGTACTCTACTGTAATCACAGAGCCACCATTTTTCAGACGCTCATCATCCATGGCCCAGCCTTTGATGGTGTAGTCCTTCGCAATTTGATTCACCCATTTGCGGAACTGTACCGCACGCTCAGAATTGACCTTAAAACCTACGGCAATAATCATCTCCAAGGAATAGTGATTTGTATTGTAGTTTTTTCCGTCTGGAGCAGTTATTCGAAATTTTCGAATAACTGAATCCTCCTGTAGTTCACTATCCTCGAATATCTTTTTAATATGATAATTGATTGTATTTGTTCCCACATCGTACAGTGTGGCCATCATCTTCTGCGTCAGCCATATATTCTCATCTTCATAGCGCATCTCAATGCTGTCCTGTTCATTACCAACAGAGGCAACATAGGTTAAATATTCCGCTGCGCTAGAGCGGATTGTTACTTCATCTTTTTTCTTTTTCAAATTGAATTTCCTCTCTATTCTTTTTCATATCTTCGTGAAAAAACCTTAATTTTGTTGGCTCTGTTAAACAGTTGATGGGTTACTTTTATATGCTTTCTTTTGAATATTATTTTAATATAATATCATTTACCCTACAAACTCACCTCGCTTTCAACCTTTTATCAATTCTAACTCATTTCTACTATGATAGCTTTGTTCTGTTTTTAATTGCATATTCAACCTCCGTAATCCGTACTGCAACCTTCTTTACTTCCAGCAGTTTCCAAGTTTCTAAGCAGGTTAAAAATTCCTCTGTACCATCTTTCTCTATTTTATCAAGCACAAGCATAACACCCTGTCTGTTTACTTCTTTCATTTCAAAAATGACACAGGCATTCTTTTCTTTTATATCCAGACAAACCCTCTGATAAAGCTCTTCCGCAAATGTTTCTTTCTCTATTTCCCATCCCTTCTCTGAAAACACTAATAAAAGGAGGCGATAATTATACTTGATTCTGGAATAATCTTTCTTAATCATCCAATCAATGCATTTGCTGATATCATCTAATTTCATGTCATGGTAATATCCATAAGCAGGGCATTCATTCAGTTTATATTCTAATATCTTTTTATCCTTTGAACCTTTTAATATTTTAGCCGGCATACTTCTCCCACCAGTTGAAATCAGTTCATCTGCACCTCTTAAAATCATCCGGATATCTTCCCACGGCAAATCTCCTATTTCTCCTGCATCAAGAATGACTGGCACTCTTCGTACTTTCCTGCTCATTCGTTATCCTCCAGTATCCATGGGATCGAATAATATTCCTCGCATATATACTCCTCCATCCCCCAGCCGAATCCTGCAAAATCATGCCGCTTCTTTCCCAATGATTTTTCCGTTAATTTCTTTGACATTTCAGCATTACCTTTCCACCTAACCCTGAAGTATTTTAATTACCTTTTGGGAAATCGATAAATTTATAAAATCATTTTTCTATGTTTCATCAACAGTTCATCTCTATTTCCCTTTCGGTAATAGTATCATTCTATGCATTAATGCCTTTTTTCACAATACACCTACCTAAGATTAAACTTAGAAAAAGTATTAATCTTTCTAAATCTTTTTTCCATTTTTTTCACATATCTTTTTAAATGCACCTCCAACTCAAATGCATTCATTAATTCATAATCTAACATTTCTGATGCACCCAAAACCACTTGTTTGGCTTCCTCTTCTGAATAATATATTCCTTCATTATCGCATTTAGTTTGTTCTATAAAATGATTTTTAAACCATTTTTTCATACTACTTTTACAAAACAATTTCATTTTCTTATATTCAAAATTTTGTTGTCCCGGTAAATATAAATCATGAAACTTAGTAAGCATTGCATTATGATCAATCCAAAATATATTTAAGCGACTTAACGATGACTTCATAAATTCCTCATTTATTTCTTTAAGCTCATTAAATTCCTCATTCATTTCCTCAAAATCCTGCAGTTGAGAATATCTATCCCTATAAAAGAAATTATGCATACTTTCTTTATTTTCATACAATATATTAGAACCATTAATACGGCAAATTTCCCCTGTAAGATTCTCAGCCCCATCTTGTAAAATATATTGCTTTTTATCCACTATAAGATTCAAATTTTTTTCAAGAGCATTGTTTATTTTTTTCAAAACATATAAAAGTCTCTCTTCTAGCTGGAACAGTTCTTTAAAACGTTCCATTCTTATCTCCAGATAACCACTTGCTTTATGTCGTATATCAAGAATTATATATCCTATTATAAGAATAATTGATATCAGTTCAAATAAATCTATTGCATTTGAGGCAGAAAACGTATATGTTGTCAAAAATCCACTGAACCTTTTAAAAATATCCTGAATCCAATTTAAATAATAAATACAAATCGCGTAAACCGCAAACAATATGTGTATACCCAAACCACCGTAAATTTTTTTGAAGATTTTTTTCAAAAAATTTACCATAGTCTCTAAGGTAAATAATTTTGCCTTTTTAAGCATCGAAGATTTTGTACCTTCGGAATATGTAATGCCACATACTTTATATTTTATCCAAAATATTACTTCATTTACATCAGCTTCTACTTTTAAGAACCATACTTGAAAAGTACTGTATTGCAGACTTTTTTCATGTTTTTCCCCAAACAATACTCTTTGTAATAGTTTCAAAACTTGCTCAATAATTGCAACTATAATTCCAAAAACAATTGCAACCAATTCTCTCATTACAACATAAATTAAAAATATTTCAAAATAGCATATAATTACATCTATGTATTTATATTCTGTTATATTGCTATATTTTATCAACCCATATGTAACTTTCTTAAATAGCAAAAAACAAGTTGTTTGGTTAACATTTTCTATCACAGCAGTAATAATTTCATAAAACAAATATATGAAACCCGACACCATTAAACCAATACTCATTAGTAAAACACAATGCTCCTTAAATAATTTGACCATTTTACTCATATCAACACTCCAATACCTCTATTAATATTTTCTCGTTAGACAATATGTTTTATTCCAATTACATATTTTCCCTTCAATTTTGCGCATCTATTTTGCGCAATAATACCTTCATGCTGCAATCTGCCAGCCACAATTCCCGGATGAATTCCTATGGTTCTAGCAAACTCCACTATCTCGTCATCAGAAGTATATCTTGATGGATTTAGCCTTTTATAATCTGCTGGGGGAATCAAATAATTCGTTGCAAACTTATCTGCATCCAATTCCAGGCTATTATTAATATCTATCATTTCTTCAACTGTACTACTAACAAATACTGTTTTTATCTTCTGCTGAAGAACATGCTTAATTTCATGGAATAGTGAAAACCAAAACTTATCCGCATATATTCCTCGATTGTTCATGGCAAGCACAACTCTATCCTGTGACATCCACTTAACAGCACCATTTACTCCAGAATTTTTCAAATGAGGTAATAAAACAAATGCAATACCACATTCTGCAAAGATTTCACGCATTCTTGGCAAAAAATCTTCCGGTTTTTTTACCGTCATTCCTCTAAGTTCCGGCAAATACCCTTTTAATTTTTTAGCATTATAAGGCAATGTTTCAATATTTTTTGAAACATTTATAGCGGTTTGAATCCACGCTCTAGAATTGATAATATTCTTTTCACTATTGCAAGAAGAACTAGCTCTAAAATTCACCAAAAAATCAGGATTCAACATATTCCTCAAATTTGAAACAGCAAAAAACTTGCACAAATTAGCCACTTTGTCATTTATGCTTCTCGCCTTTGGCAAGCCAACAACATCAACAAAATATTTGTAATCTATCTCCCTTGCCAAATCTGCCTGTGCATCGACATCTTCTGCCTGTTGTATTTCAATCAACTTCCGGTCATAAGTATTTTGTAAATTCTGCCAAACTTCTACACTTGTTCCCAACATGACAGAAAGTTTCTTTGCTAAATCATTCGAAATATTAGCCTGCCCATTAAGCAACTGGCTCAGGGTCTTAGCTGTTGTTCCCATTCTTACAGCAAACTCAGCCTGACTTATTTCCATGTCCTCTATAATATCTGCAATATAATATCCTGGGTGAAATGCCACTATATCTTTATATTCATTAATATTACTCATAATGGTTCGACACCTCCGTTACCTTCACTATTTTAATCATTCTACACTGTGCTAAAACGTCACCTTCTGTAATTTCATTACCGTCGTTTTCACAAGGAAACATTGTAACTCTATATCCTGTATTACTCAATCGTATGCTCCATTCATCTTTTCTATCACCTTTTAAACGCTCAAAATGAAATGGAGGATAACTAGCAACATCCATCAAAGACTCTGCATTATGTATAAAATTTTCTGCAGATTCAAGTTTCTTTTTCACTTGCTCAGGATATCTCCATTTTTTCTTGTACTTAGAGCAAAACTGTTTCTTTGCAGTTGCATTCTTATACAGTATCTGCATTCCCAAACTTAATTATTCATCTCCTTTCATTTTTATGTTACCATTTAGGTAATATAAATTATACCGTTATCCATGATTAAAGTAAATGGTTTTTGCGGTATTTTTTGTTACTATTTTAGTAACAAAAACAAGTGCAGAAACCAATCATATATTTTATTCTTTATAAACGACAAGCCATCGTATTATTTTTATATACCAAAAAAACTTGCAATACTAGCAAACGAACCTAAAACACCCAATATTGATGCAGATACTTTTCCGGCACCCACTATAAAACCTTTAAACTTATTTATACATTCATCTCTTAATTTATCATCTTCTTTTAAAATAGAACTTCCAGCCTCATCCAGTAGTTCATATATAAAATTTTTCATATTTGAATTAAGTTCATTAATAGTTGCTATTTTTTCTTTTACTAATTTAATATCATTTTGTATATCATCAATATCATAAGATATTACATTGTGTACTATTCCCTCATTAATTCCCGTTACTGAACCATAATTTGTACCATTAATATATTGTACAATATTTTGTTCATTCTTTTGTATCATTCTGCTTTCATCCTTTAATTTCTCAGTCATCTTTGTAGCCTCCTTGTATATTTGCTCCATATCCATATCTTTCTCTATACAAGATATAATTCCCAACAATAAGGAACATAAATCCGAATGGCTCAGTTTCCTTATACTAATAGCCCTCGCAGTAGAAATATCATGCTGCCATATTATAATACATGGCAATTTTTTTATATCAATTTCCATATCTTTAATTTTTTCTAATATAGCAACTCCCGTATTATTAAGCTCTTTTAAACCATAAAATATATCCAACAAATCAGAAGATGCTGCATCCAAATCATACCAATATTCTTGTAAAAATTTCTTAAGTTCTGTTTCCCCTTTTAACGGTAATATAATACACTTATATTTTGCCTTATCATTATAATACCGTTCAAAAATATAAGATAAATCTCTAACCTTCTTATTTCCAAACACTTTACTAATCCACATATATATTTGTTCAGATGATTTGTTATTAAAGCATTTCATAATATCCTTTTTGGTTTTATTATTTAACTTCTTTTCTCTAGATGATTCGTATTTTCCAATAATGTCATTAAATATAATTTCTGGCATTTTATATATATTAAATGACTCATCTTGTTCTTTTAACCAATTAAAGAAATCTAATATTGAGGATAAATCCATACCTGAGTGCCCTATCATTAAATGCAGCACTGTTGGATTATTAATTATTCCGTTTTTTTCTAAATAACTATATACTGCATTAATAAAAACCTGCGGTTCAATTCCCTTTAGTTCGTATCTAGGTTGTTCTCTTAACTCTACAAATCTATCATGCAAAAAATATTTAAATTCATGATAACATCTATATACACAATAATGCATACAGTCGTAAAAATCTCCATTACAATCTCCGTATTTACAATGTTTCTCTAGAAATCCATCAAATTCCTTACTATCTATCACTCGATTAATATATCTCTTTAACTGTTTTTTACATTGTTTATAGCCATAAACTTTACTCCCCCCATATTCTCTATGTAAATACTTCTCAGCATATGACATTGCTATTTTCTCGTCATATAGCAATGGACCTAAAAAACCGTTATTTCTTGGATAATTTTGAGAAATCCATTCTAAAAAATCTAAAACAATATAATCCGGTAATACAAGCATAATATTCCTCCATTCTTTGTCATATTTTGTGCTTTATTTAAGATATTTAGACACCCTACATTATTAATGTTTTAGTGCTACCTATATTATTTGTAGTTTTGAGTATTCTCTACTATAACTCATCAATGCTTTTCTTAATTCATTAACTATATATGCATTTCACATTTTAATCTGCTGCAAAACAATCGTGCTATATAGTTCAATATATTTATTCATATAAACTCCACACCGGTCACCACTTAAAACGTGTTTTTTTTCAGCGTTAACATGTAACATTTTATTTCTTTTGTTAACAGTTTTCTTTGTTACCGCAGCAACAACATCAACAAATATATCCATCCAAACACCTGAACAACAGACATTATTTTTTCGTCGAAAGACTGCTTTTTAGTTTTAGTAAACTTATAAACATAACCACACAACGGATACTTTGCATTTACTTCAAAAACATATTTCGAAACAGTACTCTGTCTTCTATCCTCCAAAATTAAAAATTCCAAAATAGGCTTAAATATTTTGAGAAAAGTGCAAATCTCAAGTCTTGCAGCCTCTCCAGCCAAATGTTCTGCAAAAATGAGTCTGTAATCCAACATCAACTCCAACAATAAGTGTGTCGTTTATTACTTGCGTTAATCTGTCATTCTATGTAAAATTCATTATAGAAACCTCCAGTATTTATAAAATGTTTTTTCATCCGGTCAAGATGAACACCTTTATTGTATTTCAAGTTTTCCTTCTATCCAATTGGCATTATTTCTGAATTACAGGAATGCTCTTTTCTATTAGTTTTTTGACTGTTTTCTTAAGGCCTCTACGGCATTCATAATATCATTATTAATAGTATCTTTATTCCACTCATCCCAAAAATTAACTGTTGCACTCCTTGGTTTCAACTTTGGTACATCAACTTTTATTCGACTCGGAAGAATTGAGGCATCCCCCACAACTATTGCTTCTCCAATATCTAAAATTGGCAACATCTCCGAATAATCACCTAAGCTATCTGGTAATAGTCTCTTAATAACAGCCTGATCATCAGCATTAGTAAGCCTCATTGCGACAAAATTATTACATTGACTTAAAACCGTTCTATTTACTTCAGAAGGTCTTTGAGATATTACAACAAGGCCTACACCATATTTTCTCCCCTCTTTTGCGATTCTCTCAAATGAGCCAACACTCTGTACGTCCATTGATGTTTCTGAAGATGATGGAATATATAAATGCGCTTCATCACAAAAAATAGCAATTGGAGAATGACACTCCGACCACTGCTGAACAGCAAATATGACACGAGCAACTAACGATGCAATTAAAGGCAAAATATCTGATGGAACTTCAGAAAAATCAATAATTTTCACACCTCCATTTGAATTCTCCGATGGTTTCATCAATTTTTCACATAGCTTATTCATGTAATCATAATCAAGTAAGCTACTATCCTTCGAAAACATAAAATTTATACGTTTGTCTTCTACCTTCGCCCGAAGCCTTTGAATAAATCTAGTAAGTTTTCCAAAATACGGTCCCTGCTTTTCACCTCTTTTGCCAGAAACCATCTGAATATCTAAAGCTTCTAATTTCGTTATTAGCGCCTGTAAATTATATGGAATTGGACTATCTAAAGTAATTACATTCTCCATATCTTCATGATTACATATCTTTAAATGCTCTCTCTTTTGATTTAATACTTCTGTAGAAAAAAGCATAGCCTGATTTGGAGCATTACTATCACTACGATCTATCATCATTGACAACATTTCTTCATATGTTAATAGCCAGTATGGTAAAAATAATTTATCCTCTGAAACCAAATCGTTTGGTCCTGCGATTTTGTAGTGGGTAAAGCCATCTGAATCTAAAGGCTTATATTCTCCATGAATATCAAACAATATAGCGTTTGCAGATTTTAATTGCGCTACTTGTTCAAGTATTTTGGCTACACTCCATGACTTGCCAGATCCTGTACTCCCAACAATCACTGCGTGTCTCTGAAAAAATTTATTTCCATTTAGAAAAGCTACAGCTTCCTCATCAATTGAATATTTTCCAATGTCAAGACTAACGGCTTCCTCCACACTGGAGACAGAAGTAATCGCCTGCATAAAATCCTTTAATTTCTGACCTGATATTAAATAGCATTCCGCATTTACCGATGGTACTGTTGACAATGTTCTTTTAAACACGTTTTCCGTTATGCCATCTTTATCATAATGAGTTCCGATTAAAACAGCCCTAATAATATTGTAACTAAGATGTGGAGTTCCAAACTCATCTAAAATATCGTCACTATCAGTTGATTTTCTAATTATCTTTGAAACCATACCGATTAATTGTTGCCCAACTCTCGGGCTTTGAATTGAAAGCAAATGATTAACTTGCAACCCCTTTATTTTTTCATCTGAATCTACTCTAATCACTACAGTAGAAGTATCAACACTCTCCACTGTGCCTAAAGTGTCATCTCTGTTAAAATCCAAAACACCCATTTTCACCATACCTCCATAAAATCTTTTAATGACCATATACTGCCATTTACATTAGTGTATTCATTATTAGAAATAGCCCTTGTTTCTGAGCCATTATCTTCAAGAATTAAATACTTTTTTACATTTGTATCTGTGACCAATCGCAAGCATTCATCAGTTGCTTTCTTAGTAATTACAACAATAGGTTTACCTCCACTTTTTATTTGCGAAATAAGCTTTGGTTGAATATGTGAATCATTAAATCCATATCCTATACAAAGAAATGAACCTGCCCTTTTAAATTCTTTATCAGCTTCTTCAATTATCGTTCTATATGGTTCTTCATGCGTTGTGCTATATTTTTCCTTTCCTGGTGGTACTATTAAAGGTGTATATCCTGTTGGAATTTTTTCCTGCAATGGAAATGAAATAATACTTCCATCCTCGGCCATAAACCAATCTAAAGATCCATGTACCTTTAGAATTTTTACAACACGCTCTCTAGCTGCAATTCTCTTATTATTGACACTATCCGAAAAACCATAAAACTTTCGGAAAAAATTCCCTTCAAATCCGGTTACAGTTGATGCCCCATATAAATCAGTTGCATATTCAAAAAGACGATCATAATTTGTCGTAACAACTGTAAACTGATTTGGACTTGTCGTAATAATTTTTTTAATCAATTGTACTAATGATTGCATTCTTTCTTCTAAATCCTTATCTCTAAAAAGGACTATATCACCTTCATTAATACAATCCCAAGTCAATCTTCTAATTTGATTTTTTGCAGCCTCCGACAATAAACTATTGTCTATCGCAGCTTCTAAGCCAAGCGAATCCATATCAGAAAACAATTTAGTAGAATCTTTTTCCATCTGTAACAACGCATCTTTACGTAGTACCGAAGCAAGTCCACTCATCGTTGGCAATCCATACGGCACCGATGCCCCTGACCCCAGCACTACCAGCGGACTATCTGAAAGATAGTCTTGTATCAACTTAGCCACATCATTTAAATTCAATTCTATTCACCTTCTCTTTTATAATTATTACTTTAATAATGTTCATCTCTATAATTTAAACTTCTAGATATATCCTCATATATTTATCTCTCGGTTGGAGACAAATTTCCTTTATCCAGCAACAATCCTTACCAACACTAATGGGGTATGATAAATATTTACAGTTAAAATATACAGCTAAATATGTTAATGCATTTCGTAACTATCTCTACATGACGTCTCCACAGCACAAGTCAAAAAGGAAAAAGAAAATTCCAGTTCTGCATCAAGTTGGTGCCGTTTTCATTTCGACTTAGTTTCGCACCATCCTACTGTAACTTTAAACGTTTCATATCATGCCTTTTCCCATATGATGTGCAGGCTCTAAAAAGATTTCATTTTCGGAATAAAACATCATTTTTTCATGTGCCAAAGATTTTTTTAAATACTTTGGCTTTGGGAAATTCATTTTGAGAATTAAGATCAAACGATTTCACAATCCCTTTTCCCCATTTGTTTAAAATCACTTTTCATCGCACTCCTAAATCATTAATATTAGTATATCATAAACATTACAATCATACCACAAAAAAATTTCTTCTGCAAAGTAATCTTTTTTAAATTCCTCAACACATCCTTAATATACTCCACCTTTTTCAGATTCTCATTATCCATAGCCCAGCCCTTGATGATATAGTTCTTTACAATCTGATTTCCCCATTTACGGAACTGTACTGCGCACCGAGAAATAAATTAACCCTGAATCCAACCACGTCAATCATATATTCTCATCTTCATAGCGCCTCTCAATGCTATCCTGAAACCTCATGAGGCTGAGAAGCTAACTCAGCCTCTTTATTCTTTACATAGGTAAAAATCTGATACAGATCTCCTCATTGTAACGTATGAGTTCCAAATTGAGTCTGTGTCGTGTTACTGACGCTACTCCCCCTTGGATGATTATGGTCAGAACGAAGTATGGTTCCTACTATCATCAAAAATCGGTTCTTCAATCTTTTACTATGATATTACGCCATTTTAACCCTATACTTATGTCTTATTGGCTTCATTGTCCAATCATCAAATCCGACCAAACCATCATTCTGCAATCTTCCTAATACAATGCCAGGATCTCTGTTAATCGATTCTGCAAAACAAATAATATCTTTTAATCCGAATCTTCCTCTTGCCACAAAATTATTATACTGTTCTCTTGGAATGAGACTATCCTCCGCAAACAAGTCAGCAGCATGCTCTTGTTCCCCAGATTCTTTCTCAAACGATATTCCATAATCACCATTAATAATATGACCAATCTCATGGAACAATGTAAACCAAAATGAGTCTGAATAAAGTCTTCTATCATTAACCATCAACATTATATTATCACCAATTTTTTTGGTAGCTCCATTAATCTTTGAGCCAACAATATTAGGAAGTATTACAAAGATAACACCAGCCTCCTCGAAAGCTTTTCGAATCAATGGATAAAATTCGCTATGATTTTTAGTCAATGTCAGCGCATAATGTACCGCAGTTTCAAATTTCTTTTTATTAAATTTGGGTGCATCTACAGCCAATGCCTTATTAGTTGCGATCTGAACCATAGTATTTGCCTTAACTGTACTAGCTTCTTCTAATGCTTCTGTTGAACTTCTAAAGTTTACTGCCATATCTCTCTTGGTAAACACTGTTAATGTTGCAACCTTCAGAAATTCACGAACCGCTTTAATCTGTTCATCCTTTTTTCTAGGCAAATCCGGAAGCCCATAATTCTCTCTAAAATATTTGTAGTCATATAATTCAAATACTTTTCTTTCTTCCAGCAATTCTTCTTGTGATTTAAATTCTGCAATCAAAGCATCATAAGAATTCTGCAAATTAAGCCAATAATTTACGCTAGTACCAAGCATTCTAGAAAGCTTCATTGCAATATCAATAGATAAGCTCTGCTCCCCACGAATCAACAAACTTAAATTCTTCGGCGTAGTATCTAATCTCTTTGCAAAATCTTCCTGAGTCAATCCACTTTCTTCCACAATTTCTTTAATATAATATCCTGGGTGAAATGCAATCGTATCATTATACTCAATGTAATTACTCATAATGTTTGCTCACCTCCGTTATCTCAACAATCCTCACATTTTGCGATATCTCATTAATATTACACGGAACATATGGTTCCTTATTTTCATTTAGTGGTTCTATTATTATACGCCACTGATCCTTTCTTGATTTCACATCAATTGCAAAATATCCATCCAAATTTCTTCCACCTTTATTTTCAAGTTTATGAAAGTGAAAGGTTGGTTGGACTATAATATCTTTAATAGTTTCTGCCTGCTTCAAAGCATTTATTCTTGCAAAAAGGCTATTTGCAAGTGCAGCATTTCCACCAAACAACTTTCTTGCTACCTTTAAACTCGTACATTGTTTCTCAGTTTTTGCATCTGTAAAAACTAATTCCAAGTCCTCCCTCCTTTCGCCACATTACCTATCAGGTAATTAGATTATAGTTGCTACATGTATTTTTGTCAAGAACACGAAAAAATATTTTCGAAAACTCAACGCCAAAATCCTGTATTATATAATACGTCTGCTGCATTCACCCGAACCGAGATAATTTGAATAACAATTATTAGCCTCCTCTAAATTCTCTTGTGGTACCAAGCGAAATTTCTAACAATTCTGCCGCTACTTGATGATTTTTAATTCGCATTAAATTATCCCATATATCTACCTTGCCAAGCAGATTCATTCCGCCATGCCATACCAACTCATCATCTATAACGGCAAATCTTTCTCCGACTTCTGTTTTGGCCACTACATTTATGCCCACTTGTTTCATCAACTTAATCAAGTGATAACATACATCCGCACTACCATAAATCACTTCTTCTGGGTCTGTTGTAATAACCGTCACATTTACCCCTTGTTCCTGACGATCTTTGACCAGTAATAACAGTCTGTCAATCTCGACCTGTCGTATGTCCGGACTGGAAATTACAATTGATTTCTCTGCTTCCACAATATCCTGCTCAAATTTTTCTTTATAATTACCAGAATCATATATTGCATTAATTATCTGCTTAGACCGTACATCGCCCGTCCATATGGAAAATCCGGTACGCTTGTAAGTTTTCAACCTTTTGCCATACATTTTATTAAAGAATCTCACATGGGCATCAATATAATCATATACATAAACAGAATCTTTACCCTCATAGTCACGATTCAATCTTCCTACATACTGTTCCAGACGCCCCTCAAAAGATACCGGTGCAGCAAGCATCAATACGTCAAGTCTTGGAAAGTCAAATCCTTCTCCTATTTTTTGTCCAGTTGCAACCAAAATAAGACTTTCATTTTTAGGAATCTGCTTCAACTTAACACGTATCTCTGCATTTTCCTTATCTGAATTATCCCCATATAAAAGAAATACATGGTCAGCTTCATTTTTCAACGCATCATACAAAAGTTTTGCATGTTCTTTAAATCTGGTTAATATAACCGGTGTTTGTTTCTGCGCAACACTCTTCTTTACGTCATCTATAATCATTTCATTACGAACCCTGCTAGTACTAATCAGACTATACGCTTTGTTAATATCATCTTTGCTGTCAACTGTGTCTACTACCCTTGTATACCTTGGCACAAAGTAATGTCCTATTTCCTGCTCCTGTGCTCTCTCCAATGCTGTAAATCTATGACGAAGCGGTCCAAGCAGCATATAGATAATTTTATCTAAACTATCCCCACGCTTCGGCGTCGCAGAAACACCATATACATATTTTGCATTAATTCTCTGTAACAGTTCCATAGAGGTATTGGATGCTGCATGATGACATTCATCCATAATTACCATTCCGTAAGAATTAATTAAGTCATTGAACTTACCTTTACTATACATAGAACCAACCATAGCAACATCTACAATACCTGTCAAAGCTTTTTTATTACCATGCAAAATACCTATAACACTATCTCTCTTTTTCTTCCTGCCAGTTTTTGTTTCATATTCTGGCGGCTCTTCCCTAATATCCAGGAATTTGTTCAGCTCATCCACCCACTGATTCAGCAAATCCTTGCTCTGTAACAAAATAAGAGTATTTACTTTGCGTTCCGCAATCAGGTAACTACAAACAACTGTTTTTCCAAATGCAGTTGCTGCACTTAATACACCATCCGAATATGCCAATAACTTCTCTGCTGCCAACTCTTGCTGCATCCTCAAATCTCCTTTAAAAGAAACTCTGATTGGACGACCTTTTTCTTTCTGGTCAGATATATCTACAACTATTTCAGCTTTATTACATTCCTCGATAATCCGTTCTTTTAACCCTCTCGGAACCTGTATGTACCCATCAACGTCTTTGCCCAAATATACGGCACTAAAATTATAGTAATTGGAATATCCCAATCTTTTATTTTTGTAAAATTCCGGATTATCAAAAGCAGCCAGACTACGAATCTGATTTTGAATTCTCGGCATAAGATTTAGTGTGTCGATATAGACACCATTGCTAAGTACCATATGTAGCTTGCCTACAACATCCGCCTTAAAAAACTTACATTTTTTCTTCCATGGTTTTGGTCTGCAATTCATATCTGTACCGGCAAACATTCCCCTGCTTTCTGCCAACTCTGCCTGCCATCTCGACATATATTTTTCGATATCCTCCATACCCAGTTTTTCTGTTTTATTTAGCAAAACATCCCACTGATTTGGATAGGCATTCCAATTTTCATCCACAAATGCACTGTTACCATGTTTAAGCGCCTGTCCCTGCAATGGCAATGCAATCAGATTACCAATACTACTTGCTACGTCCTGAGATGGGTACATTCTGTCATAGTAATGAAATGATTTTAAGTTAATAGATGCCGAACCCTTATCCAATAACATAAACCCAAAATTTCTTGCCATCGATGCCGGTATTGCTTTCTTAAAGAAAATCCATACATGAGCACCTTTACCCGAACGAGAACGCTCAACCAACGGCTTAATACCATTTAGCTCACATATTTTTCTAAGAGCTTCTACTTCCTTATACCATTCATTATCCGTATTGGCAAAATCTGTCACCTCTGCGCCTTTTTCATGATTATCAAAATCAAATACAATAAATCTGCACATCCCATTTGTCAACAGCGGATATACTCCTATTACATCCGAGCCATCTTCCTTGTGCCCTAATAGATGTGAAATAATTTTCTTAGCATCCAGCCGCGTCCATTTAGTGTTTTCACATTCATCACAGAATATCTTCTCACCCCGCTGTTTTGGACACAGTCTGTTATCCCATCTGTTATCACATTGCGGAAAATAGCCGCCATTCTTGCCACGCTTTGCATAAACATCCTCGCGTCCCCAAAACATAGAAAAGAAGTGTGTTGCCATTTTCTCTGTTATAAACGATGGGTTGACAATACGCCCACCCTGGTCAGGGTCATACTCTTCTACGCTATCAATTGTCTCTTCGAAAGGATTGACCTCGTCATATGGAATATTTTCTTTTTTTAGCTTGTCTTTCAATATCCTATTTTCATATTCAAGAGTTCGGACAAGCTTTCGTAAAGACTCTGCATCATATGCTTCTATATTCACAAAAATCACCTGCAATTCTTATGTGCTTAATACCCTCCGTTATCTATGCAAAAGGTAATTCACATATTCTTTTAATTCATCACTAAAATCCTTCAAATCAACAACCGTAATTACATCTCTATTAATCAGTGCCACAATATCAAAAATCATATTTTCTTTACTTAGTTCAAGCATTACTCCCGGATGTTTCTTATCCTTTTTTATTCGCTCTTCCAGCTTCCAAAACTTATCAGAAGCGTTCTCATCTCCACTTAACAAATCTATATATTCTTTAGTCAAACGCTCCATATATGCTTCCTGCCACCCGCCAATACAAGTTCTGAATAATTTCCAATCTTTCTTTGAAACCTCCATATAAACATCCTCCAATCCATGTCGCAACTTACATATAATTTATTGACATAACAAAATTATGCACCTATCCGAACCAATATGGACTTTGACAAAAAATATCGCTACTTCTTTGCATTCTCTTCTAATTCCAGCATATACTTATCAAAGTCCGACATAAATATTCTGTCCTGAATAACATGGTATTTTTCAAATTCGGTCTCAGCTTTTGCCCTTGCAATCTCTGCTGTGATTTTGCCTGCATCCTGAAGAACTTCTCTGTCATCTGCCATCAGAAATAAATCCAGACGCTTTGACCAGTCCTCCATCGTCATTGGGATATGACGCTCTGCACGATCCTCTGCCAAATCCAAATAAGCTGATACAATACGTTCTAATGACCGCATTTCCTGTTCTGAAAGATAATTTTTCTCTATATTTACATCACTTTTTACTACTTTGCCTTCCGGAGCTGCTGCCCAAGTTTAATGCTTCTAATACGTTTCACACTTAACTCAAAACTTATAAAAAACATCACCAGCCAACAAACTAGTGATGTCATATAATTACACTTTCTGTTTTGGCACAAACTCAATCTTGAGAACCATCCCCATACCATCTGCTAATCTTTTAAGCAAATTAACAGAAGGATTCCTTGTTCCATTCTCAAGTTTGCTGATATCTGCTTGATTAATACCAGTACGCTCTGCCAACTCCTTCTGCGTCATATTCTGAGAAGTACGAGCATCTACGATAGCCCTTATAACATCCATCTCTGGCTGGATTGCATCATATTCTTTTTTAAATTCTTCATCCTGTAACTGCTTAGAAAGCATATCATCAAATGTTCTCATCTTTCATCACCCTTTCCATGAAATCCTTTCTTCTATCCTTTGCAGTCTGTATCTCTTCTTTTGGAGTTTTCCGTGTCTTTTTAACAAAACCATTCGTCAGTATTATTTTTCCCTCATAATAGAAAAAATATAAGACTCTGGTGATATCACTTCCAAATTTACAACGCAATTCAAATATTCCATCATCTAAGTGCTTACTGTACGGTTCTCTAAGCATGTTCCCCTTCTCTTGAAGAATCCCCAATAATCCAAATATCTTAGCTCGCATCTTAGGACTAACAGAATCAAGAAATTGCTCTACTGGAACTTCACCATTTTCCTTTTCATATGCTATTAACTTAAATTCCGTCATATAATCTCCTTTGTATATATTATATGGTATATATGCCATAATGTCAATTACTATGTTTCAACTTACATATAATTTATTGACATAACAAAATTATGCACCTATCCGAACCAATATGGACTTTGACAAAAAATATTGCTACTTCTTCGCATTCTCTTCCAGTTCTAACATATACTTATCAAAATCGGACATAAACAATCTATCCTGAATAATGCGGTATTTTTCAAATTCGGTCTCAGCTTTTGCCTTTGCAATCTCTGCTGTGATTTTGCCTGCATCCTGAAGGACTTCTCTGTCATCTGCCATCAGAAATAAATCCAGACGCTTTGACCAGTCCTCCATCGTCATTGGAATATGACGCTCTGCACGATCCTCTGCCAAATCCAGATAAGCTGATACAATACGCTCAAGCGAACGCACTTCCTGTTCTGAAAGATAATTTTTTGCAATATTTACATCACTTTTTACTACTTTACCTTCCGGTGCTGCTGCCCAAGTGGTTAATCCCATATGTGGCTTTTCTGCATCGGCTCGCTCGTAAATCAACTCCGCTGCTGTATGTCCGTGAACTGCATAATGCATTTTATTTTGTACCTTGGCAAAGAACTGCTTAGTTGTTTGCGCGGTTCGGTCATAATCAAGCGCTGTCGCATAAATGTCTGTTATCTTCTGATAAAACCTACGCTCGGACAGACGGATTTCTCGAATCTGCTCAAGCAAACGGTCGAAGTATTCTACTGTAAGCACGGAGCCACCATTTTTCAGACGCTCATCATCCATGACCCAGCCTTTGATGGTGTAGTCCTTCACGATACCATTGGCCCACTTGCGAAACTGCACTGCTCGCTCATTATTCACTTTAAAGCCGACTGCGATAATCATTTGAAGATTATAGTGCTTTGTATCACGAGTCACTTGACGAGAACCTTCAGTTTGAACTATCCGGAATTTCCGGATAGTTGAATCCTCCTCAAGCTCTGAGTCGGAATAAATCTTCTTAATATGCTCATTGATTGTACGAACATCCACATCATACAGTGTGGCCATCATCTTCTGCGTTAGCCATATATTCTCATCTTCATAGCGCATCTCAATGCTGTCCTGTTCGTTACCAACAAAGGCAACATAGGTTAAATATTCCGCTGCGCTAGAGCGGATGGTAATTTCATCTTTTTTCCTTTTCAAATAGGATTCCCTCTATTCTTTTTTTCACATCTTCGTTAAAAAACCCTAATTTTGTTGGCTCTTTTAAACAGTTAATGGGTTACTTTTATATGCTTTCTTTTGAATACCATTTTAATATAATATCATTATCATGTCCACCAATTATGCCATCATGCTATCTTATAAATGTTGATTCAATACCAATTTTTGTTCAAAGCCATTCCTATATATATACATTAACTTCCGCCTATCAAACAAAGGATTTGTGTCATGTATAATGCTATGATGATTCGGACAAATAATAAGTTGATTATTAGCATCGTTATTAAGGCTTGACACAAAATAATCAATGTGATGTGCTTCAACAATATGTGAGCCACACTCCTCACCAATTAGCTGCCCACATATCTGACATCGATAACCATATAAAAGCTTTAAATTATCTCCAATCTTCTTGTTGAGTTTTCGAATTTTTACGATTCCTTCTGTCTCAAGAATTGTAGATGTTGAATCTTCTACATCATAATTAAATTCTGCTTCCATAACTCTCTCTGTCAAACCAGATACCGCTCGTCTTAATGAAACAATGTCATCCGCAACTATGGTCTCTAAAACATAAGAGTCATCATATTCTGTTGTATAAATAGCAAGGTACTCTTTACACTCTTCAGGCATCCTTATCATCCTTTTATCACCCGGCTCGCGCATTTTGCGTGCTTCCTTTATAAACTGATAGCTCTTTGAAAAATGTGCCTGTAATGTCTTTGCAAGTTCTCCATTTCTTGAATATCTTATCTGCAATGTATCCTTTTTTCTCTTAAATTTCGGATCGAAATTAACATTATTAATTTTAGCCTTATATGATTTGCCATTCAAATATAACATGATATCTTTGTGCTCCCCTCTTCTAAGAAATCGTCCCATAATCTGACCAAATACAACTTGATTATCAACAGGTAAGGTAATCTTTTCCTGCAACAAAGACCAGTCCACTTCTTTTTTGTAGACATAATTTTCAGTTATCATCAAAACTCACCTCCTTCTCTTACATACTCTGCACTGTTTCAATTGCGTTCCTAATAAAATAATCCAATAAATTTTTTCTCTCTTGATTTAATATAAACTCACATACAATATTTATCCGCCACATCTCTGACCAAAAAATGATTATCAACCTTTCCCTTTGAAAAAACATACTGTATTCTTTTACTTTTCTTCTTAGATAATCGATCTAATATTGCAACCTTATTTTTATACACTTCACCATCCATGGCCTCTGACAAACGGTTTAAAATCAATTTTTCACAGTCTCGTTCGTTACTCATTATTTTAATTAATAATATGTATGCATAGCATCTAACCTCACTATTTTTATTTCTACTAAACTCCAAAAGAGACTGAATCATATATTTACTATGCATTATTGGCACCCCTAATTTGTCAGCTTTGGTCAATAAACTATTTAACAAATTAAATATGATAAGTATTTCCGCAATATCATTCCTTGCAATATTAGCAAATGTCTCTATTACCCCTAATTCATCATTTTGATTAGTAAATATTTTCCAAAATTCAAATGCCACACGCAAACTACTTTCACTATAGCCATTAGTTAAAAAGATAGATTTTCCCTGTAAAAATATCTCTAAATTTTTATGTATCTCTACAGTAGCTTCTTTAACAAAATTTGCGTTTGGATACATCATAGAAATAATAGTTATCAACTTCCAAGCATCCATTTTTCTTTCCAACGTCTGTCTTTCCATTGTAAGTGTCTCCAATGTTGCATTCAATATTTTTTTTGCTTCTTTTACAGACACCTTAATCTTGCCTAAAATAAGCATATTTGTTATTGTGTTATATGGATTTATGGTGTTTTCAATATAGCATCCACTTTTTTCTCGTATTTTATTTTCCGCCTCAATATCCTTTATTAATCTATCAATATGCAGATTTGTAGTTTGCAAATCATGTTCAAATACATTTAAACTGTACTCATCTTGATAAAAATCCTCAAAGTTTTTTTGAACTGCTTCATCCAACATACTAGCATCATCTCTCTGCAATCTTACATTTTGAATCGCTAAAGGAAGATTATAACATTCTTTTACTATTTCCTCATCAGCTACACACTTCATCAGCCACGAAACATATTGCTGTAAATCATTATTCTTTAATTCTCCAAACTTAATTTTTCTTAAAACACTAAAAATGTCATTGTACCATCTTTTTAATTTTTTCTCAAAAATTAGATACGATACATCCAAAAAATCTTTTACAGAAATTCTATACTGATTCTTTTCCATTGCCGATAGATATGATTTAAGAATTAAATCACCAGCATATAATTTTTCTGTCCATGCAATAAATTCCGACTTCAACTCAGTATATAACTGTTCAAATTGATTATTACTAAAATACGCTCCAAAAAAACCGAACAATAAACATATCGAATGAATTCTTCTGTATTTTATTTTCACAATAGAAACAGCAGCAACCCAGTCATCAATATCCTCTGTTGTCACATTATCTGTGTATACACCATATGAATCTATAAATTTAGATAAAGTTTTTTCATTGCCAACCAAAAGCAATAATTTAATTGTTATTGTTAATATTTTGTGATTCCTATGCTGTAAGCAAAGACTTTGTAAGTATGCTACCATTTTTTCTCTTATCATAACAGTATGACTTATTGAGCCGTATAATAGGGCCGCAATATAAGTATCTATAAGCTGATCCAATACATAATCAACTCCACCAATTCTTATAGTAAACGGGGATTCTACTTCTTTTTCTAACATCTTTTGGGCAACATTCTCATAAAAATTAGACGAAAAGCGATCTACAACAGGGAAAAAAACAGGTTCTTCACTTTTATTAATTATATCTTGTCCTTTTGACGGATATTCAATAATATTGCATACATGATTATTTATAACATTCATATTTCTTAAATCAATAGCTATGTCATTTACAAACCAACGTGGTATCTTTTTGGTTTCCATTGCTATCTCCAACGCCTTAGCTAAAAGGGTAATGACATCTTTTATTTCTCCCTTCCAATATGCCTCCATCGCATCCATTCTCAACATTACAGCTTTTTGTAAATTACCTGTCTCATGCATATTCTTTACATACCTTTTAATTCCTTGAAAATCTATATTTTCTATAGTTTTATTACCTAATACGACACCAAACAAGTCACCACATACTTTATCAAAAGTATCTATTTTTTTTGAATATTCTTGTCCACCTAACACCTCGAATTTTAAAACCCATTTTGTATAATCACAGCCTTTATAAGCATCTTTATTCAGCGTAGTTTTAATATCGCTCATTGCATTCTCAACTGAACTATCATTACCATCCTCTATAACAAATCTATCAATTTTCGCATCGCAATAATACAGATACGTATCAATAACATCATTTATCAGGCTTTCATATGCAACTTCAGGGAACTTAACAAACTGAGAAATCACTCTAAATTTTTCTCCATTTGACATACATTTTATTTCATTTTGCAATTCTGTTGCTTTCTTTTCTTTTTCATCGCAAAACAGAAATAAGCTTTTCTTTCCTAACTCTCTCCCTCTCTTTACCTCCTTCATCGTACCTTCACCAATTCCATCATTATTATCAATCAAAAATACAATAACGTCTGAACGTTCAAGTTTTCTCATATAAGATGACTCAACATCACTTGTCGTTGCCCCCTCTTCCTCAAACATATAAACTTCACACATTCCTGTTTCTAAAAGCAACAATCTTAACGCTTCTCTAACTACTGTATACCTTCCGCCGCAATTAGAACTAATAAACACCTTTACTTTTTCTTTTATTCTAATCCCCTGCATATTCTCCTCCTTCACATACTAAGTTTATGAATTTCTACTCTATATTAGCTTGTATCTTAATTTTGGTAAATAGCCTTTTAATATAATGCAGTTTACATCACCTCATTAAATTGTTTAATTTATCATATATACTTTTAGATAAGATTATACTTATCCAATATTTGATATAATTCTGTATGTTCTGCATTTATCAGATTAAGCCCTCCTCTATAATTATTAGCCTTACCTTTATATATATCATATACTAAATAACCTATTGTCCCTTTTATTTTTATTTCTGTAATTTGACATTCCGAGTAATCTCCTATACATAGATTTAACTGTTCAACTTTAGTAATATCTGCATCGATTTTTTTCTTAAATAAAGTTTTGCTTCTGAGATGAATAAGTTCATTTATCACTATTTGTTTTGTATGTAAAATATGTTCATCCTCCGTACTCATTTTTATTTTTTTCTCTATTCTTTTTATCTTTTTCATCAAAAGTTGTCTTTCATATTCATCAATATAATGTCTATAAGAACCTGCTTGCCCTCTTTCCATATATCTTAACAACGCAATACACAAAAAAGATGCTATAGCAATAAGCAGCCACGGTATTAAAATCAGTAAACTTTTCGATTGCATCATATTTAAAACAAATGTTGCTACAACAGATATAGCTAATGAACAAAAACAGGTAGTCCACTCGTCAAATAAAGCTATGCGATTTGACAAAAAATCTGCACGAGCATATAGCTTATCAACTCTTCCATTTTTTACTAATTTATCTATTTTACCATTTTTAGAGTAATATAAATTAATTACCCGAATCTGTTCAATATAATACTGATTATTCTCATGCAAACATTTTTTATGCATATCAATTTCATTAAAAATCGAATCATCACACTTTCTCAAATTACAAAAGCCTTTTTTTACTGCACAAAATAACTTAATTAATAAATATATGAGTACACTTACCCCAATCAGTAATAAAAATGCCTCCTTGAAAAATTGGCATTTATTCATAGATAAAACATCAATATGCTCTCTGAACATATAAGCAACAATACCTAGAACAATAATTAAGAATACAGTAAATTTTATATAATTTCTTTCCCATCTTTTCATAAAATTCATCCTTTCGTTAATGTTTTAAAAATATAGATATTCTACTTCTCACTTAACAATGTATATATCGGCAAGTTCATATAATTTATTTTATCCTCTTCCGAAAAATCTTCAAGCAACTTTTTTGCTCTATCACTCTTACCAAGCAATATATAGGCAGCTAAACATATTTTCTTATCAGTTCTATGACTTATTAGCAATTCTTCTAAAATTATTTCCTCATCATCTGTCAATACACGTTTTCTATAATAACACTGGAAAAGATTTATAGTTGAAATAACGTTTTCATCTACCTCTTTTATCCAATAAGCCAAACGACATGCAGAATCTAAAAGCCTGCTATTTCTGTTCTTATCATATGCTTTTAACATTTCCAACAATGTTAGTTTTGTTCGGATTATATGACCTTGGTTATTTATATCTTTTAGCCCATCAACAATTATATCAAAATTCAAATTTGATATTGTCGCAAAATCCTCTGCTTGAAGAATAGTATATTTTGATGTTCTAAATTTATTTCCATCCTTGTATTCGCCCCAAAATTTCAACTTAGTATCATCAAAATTTCTTACCAGATATTTACCATCGCCATGTTCCTCAAAAAAAAGCAAGATTTTTAAGTTCTCCACCTGTATATAAGAAACAGGTAATACCTTTGCTCCATTAAAGCTAACCATTTCATTATATTTGTAAGATAAGATCATCATTTTTATATATTTTTCTTCCTTTTCCGTCATCCTTTCACATTTTAATGGTTCATATACACCGTAATACTCCAATGTTTCTTTTACATCTCTTAAATACGCTAAATGTTTTTTTGCTTCATTCAATTTTAGTTCCATCAATTCATCTTGCGAAAGGTTTATTTCCAACTGAACATTATTAATATAAATATATTTTTCCTCTGCCAATTTAATTAACATTTCTTCAGCCACAATCCGTTCATTTAAATTGCCTCTTAATCTATAGCTTAGTTTAGCATTTTCCTTATCATTAGCATACACAATAACAAAACTTTTTCCTATATAAATTTCATCCCTATCTGTCATATGAGCAACTCGATACTCCTTATAAAAAGGAATCCCTCCTACCATAACATTTCCTTCTAGGTTAGTCATACAAATTTGTGCTCGCCCCATATGGTCGATTGGAACTTTTATATTTAATTTCTTACATTCTGCATATAAATAAACGTCATGATTAAATAAATATTCATATGGCTTTTTTGTATCACTCCCAACATTTGTATATGAAAATGAAAAAGAACAATTATTTATACCGACCTGTTCTACAAGATCCTTTAACGATATATTTTCCCCATTTCCTATCAAAACTTGTTTATCTTTGTCTCTAACAAAATTTAAGATAATATTAGCTATTTCCGTCTTGTCTGTAGGAAATTCGTACACTTTTATCGTCATTTTATTTTTTTTACCCGCCCGTGATAACATTTTATTGAGTTCAAATGGTAATAACGCATTATAAAAAATCTTCTTGTCTCCACTTTCATTTATTTGCACTACAAAGTAAATTGTTCCACCTTCAATATTAAAACTTTTTAAATCAGTGACCTTAACTAAATATTTATATTCATTTTTAGCAAATTCTTTGCAGCTCTTCCCTTTTACTTGAACAGAAACCTTTCCAATAAAGAATTCATTTTTTTTAGAAGAATCTGAATAGGCACATAAATATCCATCCCAAAAAGGCTGCTTATCCGCACTGTTTATATATGGTGTAATATAATCTGTCTTTGAAATCGCATCTTCTACCGCACTGGTTGCTAACTTTTCTATATCCATTCCCATGTCAAAAACCTCCCTTAATTCCATGTTATATTTGCTGTACTTGCTATATCAAAGCATAAACCTAATTAATAAAATAAATATAACCTACACAAACATCTGCTGCAACAGACCTTTTTTCAGTTCTTCCCACGCAGCTAATGTTGCTTTCTGCTTCTCAATGACTTCATCCAATGACGAAAGACAATCGGCAATTTTCTGCTGCTCTGCAATACAAGGAACCATGACCTTAATGCTTAATAAATCATCCGAACTAACAGACATTCTCTCATACACAGTTCCTTGCTCATATTTCAATGCATATTCAATAAAATCACGTCTTGTCACTAACATTTCAACAAATTCAGGAACCATATCTTTGCAAACTTTGAATGTTACATAGATTGGAGAAAAAATTCCATCTCCATATTTATTTCTACAAATAACACCAAATTTCAAATTTGCTGGATTATAGCAAATATCACCAAGATGCGTAACTCTATACTTTTTATGAGTATCTTTAACAAGGAAATCACGTTCATATCGTTCTGACTTTGGAACAACCCCTTCTTTCGTCAAAGAAACATGTTCGTATGAACCATCTTTCGCAGAATATTCTTTGTACTCTTTCAAAATATTCTTCAACCTCTTTTCATCCCATTCAGGGAATTCGTTTCCATCATCAGTTATAAACCTTACTTCCCGACTGAACAGTTTCTGCATCACACCTTTTTTACGTTCTTCCCATGCCAATACAGTTTCTTTTTGTTTCTCAATGACTGTATCAATCGTTGATAAGAACTCTGCAATTTTCTGTTGTTCTGGAAATGATGGTAGCAGCTTTTTGATTCTTACAAATTGGGAATAATGAACTCTCAATTTTTCAACCAAAGAACCTGTTGCTATTGAAAAATAATAATTTAACATTTTAGGTGTGACTAAATAATTTTCCCAAAACGCCAACACACTATCGTCTTTCAAAGAGAATACATCATAATATCCCGAAACACTCACACTAAATTTTTCATGATTTACTTTTAATGCTCCAAATCGTAAATTCATGGGATTATATACAAATGCATTAGGTGGTACAATTTTATAATTGTCACCCTCCTTTTTCACTAAAAACTCTCTTTCATATCTATCTGTTTTTGGTTGCACACCAGATTCAATAGTTAAGCTATATAATGGATACTTATTTTTATCTGAAGTTTTTTTTAAATGTGTATCTACAAAATCACCAAAAACTTTTTCTTCCCAATCTGGAAACTGACTTCCATCTTCAGCTTTAAATCTCAATTTAGGTTCAATCATTATGATTCCGCTTCCTTTCCTGTATCTTTCACATCAAGTTTAATTTGTCTACTGACCGGAATCAATGCTTCTGTATAAGTAAATGACCGAATCCTATAACTATACTTTCCATTGCCGGAATCATAAACAATTTTATATTTTCCTAAGCATCGAGAACAAACAATCACACGACTTATATCCTTATGTTTATCAAAAACATAAAACATATCACCAGTAATAGGTAATACATTCATTTTTGTTGCTCCGCCATTATCCATTTTAACCGTGAAATGGTCATTTTCAATGCCTATGTCTATTAAAAAACAAACTTCATCACATTTCTTTTTGTATTCGGACACCTTACCTGCGTGCTGTTCAAAAACGTCTTTCAGATTATTGATAAACGCCTTATAATCAAATTTTGATGCAGCATCTAAACTTTTATTGATAGAAGTTTCAATATCCTTTGCAGATGCATCCGCATCAAATTCATCATTCAACAACTTTGCATGGTGCTTTTCGTACATCTTTTTTCGTTGACCATCAAACTTCATACTTTCAGAATCTGTATGTTCATTCAAGATGGTATCTGCCCGAAAATGTTCAATTCCAATCTTATGACCATTCTTTGTCAAAACAAAATCTGGTCGTTCTCCATCATCAACCGTATATCCCTTCAGTTTACGATTGCTTTGGAGAAAGGCATCCAATGCATTTCTCTCTAAAAATTTCTTTTCATCAGACACACACATTCACCTACCTTTACAGTCCAAGCTGTCTCATAAAACTTTCAGCCTTATCAATCGCAGCTTTTGTCTCAGAATCCAGTGACTTAATCTGCGCTCTTACAGCATCCAAATCCACAGGTTCTTCTTCCTCGAATGTATCAACATATCTCGGAATATTCAGATTGTAGCCATTCTCGATAATCTCACTCATATCTGCTTTATGAGTAAATTTGTCTATGTCTACACGCTTTTCATATGCATCTACAATCTTATCAATATGTTCCTGCTCCAAGACATTCTGATTCTTTCCAGCCTTGAACTCTTTCGATGCATCAATGAACAGAATATTTCCTGAATTACCGTTTCTGTTACTTTTCAGCACCAATACACACACCGGGATTCCTGTTCCATGAAACAGATTTGCCGGCAATCCAATAACGGCATCCAAACGGTTCAGGTCTTTGATGATATATTTTCTGATTACTTCTTCTGCACCGCCACGGAACAATACACCGTGAGGTAGCAGTACAGCTACACGACCATCGGAATCATCCATGTGATAAATCATATGTTCTACAAAAGCAAGGTCGGCCTGTCCCTTCGGTGCCAGTTTTCCGGCTCCACTGTATCGTGGGTCATCTACAAATTTCTTATCAGCAGACCACTTCAAACTATACGGTGGATTGCAAACCTGCACAGTCAGCTTCAACTCATCACCGTATTTATCATCTTTCAGCGTATCACCTTTGTAAATATCAAAATTCTGCCAGTCTACACCATGCATAATCATGTTCATTCTTGACAGGTTGTATGTTGTAGCGTTCAGTTCCTGTCCATAGAAATGACCAACTTTATGTGTGGTCAAATGCTTCTGAACTTCCAACAGCATGGATGCAGAACCGCAAGTACAATCGCCAACAGTCTTTGCTTCGTCCAATCCAAGGGATGCAAGTGTCGCACAGAGTCTACTCGGTCCGGCAGGTGTAAAGAACTCTCCGCCTTTCTTTCCGGCATCTGAGGCAAACAAACCAATCAGAATCATATATGCTGTACCTAATACATCAAACTGAGAATCCTGTAAATCAAAGTCAATGTCTGAGACCTTGACCATGACACGACCAATCATATCTGTACGGTCTGCTACCGTCTCTCCAAGACGTGCATCCTGTAAACGCATGTCATTGAACAATCCATCAAATGCTTTGTTGGATTCATGACCCATTGTAGAACCTACAAGGTCATTGATTGCTTTTTCAAAATCTTCTACGCTGAACTTATCAGCATCATTCTCAAATTTTGTAATCTTACGAATCAGATTGCGGAACAAGTTTTCCGGCTTGATGACATATCCCAGTTTGGATAAAGACCAGTCTTCTACAACAGGTCTGTAATCGTCATCCGCAAATGCTTCTTCGTATGTTACACCATCATTTTCAAGGATTTCTGCCATGTACATCTCTGTACGTTCTGACAGATAACGATAGAAAATAACCCCAAGAATATAATTCTTGAACTCACTGGCATCCATCTGTCCTCGTAATTCATTGGCAATCGCCCAGAGCTTTTGAGAAAGCTCATTTGCCTGTACCTGATATGTATTTGTATCTGCCATAATTATTCTCCCTCTGCTTTATATTTGTTATAGGTATCTGTTACAAATGTTTTCACTAATTTTGTCAGCTTCGTCATTTTCAGAAGCCCCAGCTTGTATGCTGTCAATCTCTTACGAATATCATCATCAGAAATCGTACCATGGAACACATATTCCGTAAACAGTTCTGATACAATCCTGTAATCAAGCTTATGAGCAAAGGCAAATTCTTCCATGTCAGCTTTCATCTGCTCCTTCTCGAACTGCGTAAATGCTTCCATTACATCTGCTTCCTCTGGCAAATCATAGAATCTGGTCAGAATGAACTGTCGCATGACCTCTTTCTTCAATCGTAACGATTCATTATCGGAACGCTCAATCTCACGCAGAATCAAATCAACATCCTGCTGCTTTTCTTCCTCTGTCTTGTCGTGAGTATTCGCATTTTTCAGCAGATTCAGGATATATACGACATTGATACGGTCAGTACGGACAAGCTCAATATCGAAATCCACATCTACTGGTACAGGTACTTTCGGATTTGAATTGTGTGTCTGGTCTTTGTAATACAAATACCAGCTCTTGAATCCTTCGTATTCATTCTCATCCATCACAACAGCAAGGTCATCCCAGTCAAACTTAGAAAATGTCTTCAAAGTGGCAAGGGTCTTTGCCATTGAACGGAACGCAATGATGAACATACGGATTTCATCTTCTGACTTAAGCTGACCAGCTGCATCCACATCCGCTGTAATCTTTCTCAGTACAGGTTCCTGATTTACCCACTGATTCAGATAATACTCATAATTTTCAAGCAGATATTCATTCGGGTCTCCGTCCCCGGAGAATAATGTCAGTGCATCATCCTGCCACTGCTTGATATTTCTGTATGATACAATCTGTCCGAACTGCTTTGTTACCTTATCTACACGATTTGTACGGCTGTATGCCTGTACAAGTGAGTGCCAGATAAGATTCTTGTCCAGATACAGTGTATTCAATGGCTTTGCATCGAATCCGGTTAGGAACATATTGACTACCATGAGAATATCAACCTGCGGTAAATCCTTCTGTTTCAATCTCTTTGCAATATCTTTTCTGTATGCATCAAATGTATCGATCGTAAATGCTGTATTGTATAAAGCATTATAATCCTGCATACAGCGGTCAAGAAGTTCCTGTGAATGTTCATCTGCACCGTCATCCATATCTTCATTTGCCTGATAGGAAAAAATTGCAGCCACTTTCAGCTTCTTATCGTCTGGTGCTGCATCATTCAACTTCTTGAACTCGTCATAATACTTTCCAAGAGTCTGAATCTTATCAACCGCGAACAGTGCTGTATAAATATCCTTACCCTGTGGATGCACATGCTGTTCATGATGTTCAAAAATATGCTTTGCAATATCAGCAATACGCTCATCTTTATGGTACAGAGGTTCCATGTCGATTTTATGACGCTTGCAGTATTCCGGGTCATCCAGCTGTTCTGGGTCAATCCCTTTTACAGCAAGATTCCTTGCAAAAATAGTACGCTGATACTCTACTGAGAATCTAAGCACGTTACCGTCTGCAATCGCATCTTTAATCATGTACTTATGTAAGCATGAATCTAGCTTATCCCCTGCACAGAATATATCCGCTGTTGTACGACCATCTGCACCTTTGTTTTTCTCAAAAATCGGTGTTCCAGTAAATCCGATATAATTTGCTCTTTCAAAATGCTTTTCAATCTGACCATGCATCTTTCCGAACTGGGAACGATGACACTCATCAATGATAAATACAACTTTCTTATCCGTGTATGCATCCATTACATCTGCATATTTCGGATTCTTGACGGCATTTGCCATCTTCTGAATCGTTGTAACAATCATCTTTTTCTCAGATGATTTCAACATATTGATAAGTACAGCAGTGCTGTTCGTATTGTCTACACAGTCTTTTTCAAAACTGTTATATTCATCAACGGTCTGGTCATCAAGGTCTTTTCTGTCAATTAGGAATACGACCAAATCTACCATTGATTCATCACGCAAAAGCTGTGCTAGCTTGAATGATGTCAGCGTCTTTCCTGAACCTGTACAAGCAAATACATAACCATCCTGATTTACTTCCAGTACACGCTTCTTTGCAGCCTTTACTGCATAAATCTGATATGGTCTCATAACCATCAATACAGGCTCCGTGGTCTTAATAACCATGTATTTATCCATCATCTCTGTAATAGCAGATTTGCGAAAAAATTCGCCTGTGAATGTGTTCAGGTCATTGATACGCGTATTCTTTTCATCTGTCCAGAAGAATACAAGAGATTTCAGGATTGGATTGTACTGACCATCCATCATCTCATTTTCATTACAGAAATACTTCGTCTGTACAGAATTGCTGACTACAAACAGCTGCAAATATCTGAAAATACCTTTAAAAGAAAACTTTCTGTATCTGTTAATCTGATTGATTGCTTCGTTGATTTCCACACCGGGACGTTTCAATTCAATCTGTACAATCGGTAAACCGTTGATAAGGACGGTCACATCATAACGATTCTTATACACTACATCGTCTCTATGTGCCTTGTCCATTGTGACCTGATGTGTTACCTGATAGATATTTCTATCTGTATCACCTGAGAAAAAATCAATATACACTGATTCTCCATTATCCAGCTGTAACACATATTCATCACGCAAAATCTTTGCTGATTCATACACAGAATGATTATCTACATGTATCATAATGCGATTAAACTCAGCATCTGAAAATGATGCAGCGTGCCCTTTTTCTTCCAGCTTCCTTGCATTGAATTTTGCTAATTGCAAACGAAAATTTGAAATAACATCCGCATAATTGTTCAATTCCACAAAATCATATCCAAGTTCCTGCAAACGATTAATAAAAAGCTTTTCTACCTGATACTCAAAAATATGTGCCATATCCTTTACCCCTTTTCCTTCTGTAAACAAACCACACTCTCCACATGCCCCCCCTGCGGAAACATATCGCAAGCCCGAACCTTCTTCACCTCATACCCCTTCTCCCCCAGTGCCTTCACATCACGGGCAAGTGTCGCTGGGTCGCAGCTGACATAAACAATCTTTTCGGGGTTCATCGTAACAATGGTATCCAAAAGTTTCGCATCACACCCCTTACGCGGTGGGTCGACGACAACGACGTCGGCGAGCGCGCCATTTGTGTCTTCTTTTGACGGCGTGCGGCGCTTAGCGACCATATCTGTTACAACGTCTTCGGCTGCGCCACAGTAAAATGACGTATTGGAGATACCGTTCAATGCTGCGTTTTTCTTGGCATTTTCGATGGCTTCCGGAACGATTTCGACGCCGGTTACCTGACCGTTTGGTACTGCTTTTGCGAGAAATAGAGAAATGGTTCCGATGCCGCAGTAGAGGTCCCAGACACGCTCATCTCCCTGCAAATCAGCAAAATCGAGTGCTGTCTGATACAGTTTTTCGGTCTGAACCGGATTGACCTGATAAAAGGACTGTGGCGAAATCTGGTAGCGGATGCCGCCGATTTTGTCCTCGATGGCAGGGCTGCCC
>UMJK01026091.1_pt1 | contig 35129 bp, 28 predicted proteins | sample 1966021 | NCBI WGS metagenome assembly UMJK01 (sample SAMEA4836151, study PRJEB28245) | human gut metagenome | biome: gut microbiome; material: fecal sample | place: Denmark | collected 2008
CTGTAGAAACGACTAAAGTAGACCGGTCCCCTTCGCGTCTTCGAACGCAGCCATCCTAAGAAACGGGTATTCCCCATTTTCCATTTTCTCTTCACTCCGGTCAGAGAAGACTTCCTGCGTCGTTTCAACCCGATTTTATCAATCAAAGAAGGTACAAAGAACAGAGCAACCAATAATGAAACTCCCAGATTAATCATCACCACTGCAGCAAAATCCTGCAGATTCAGACGAATCCTCTCGTCCAGAAAGAAGATGATGACCAACGCTCCCATTGTTGTCAGTGTAGCCGCCAATACAGACATGAACGCCTTCCGGTTTTTACATCGAAGATAATGATCACTCATCACAATCGTATTATCAATCACCAGGTTCAGTGAAACCGTGATACCCGCCAAAGAATATAACTGCATTTCCAGTCCGAAGACATAATAAAAGATAACGGCTATTGCCATATTCACGGTCAGACTGGTGACAATCAAAAACAGATATTTGGGGCTGAAAGTAATCAGCAGTACAAACAAGAGCAAGATAGCCACCGTCACTCCCGTACGCAAATAAATCTTGTTCAGCTCGTCATGTATAAACTCTGTAGTATCATAACTGGTATGAATCTCGTATCCTGCCGGAAGCGACAGTCTGATGTCATCCATGCACGCCTGTACCTTTTTGCTCAGTTCCAGCTGGTTAGCCGCCTCTTCAGCGACAACAGACAGATAAATCGAATTCAGTCCATTAATCCGGTAATAACTCTGAGGCTGCTCTTCCATACGGACGACCTTCACCAGTTCGTCCAGGCGGATGATTCTCCCATCCTTCACTTTCACCTGTATCTGCCCTGCGTCAAACTCCCGATTATCATGTTCGGGCATCAGCACCAAGCGAATCCATTCCTTGCCCGAAGCCGCCTGTTCCACATCATAAGTTCCCAGAAACTCTTTCTGATAATGCAGACCGACTGCCTGACTAATTTCGTCCGTACTCACCCCCAACGCACGCAACTGCTCATAATCATACTCCAGCCGCCATTCCATCGGTGTGGCTCCGCTGACGTTTATCTTATAGATTCCCGGAAGCTGCGCAAGGCGTGTCTTTATATGTTCCTCCGCATACTTCTGAATCAGACTGGGAGTGGCAGGCGCATTAATCGTAAATGCGATAAAAGGTCCCTGACTTTTCTGCTCCGGACTCGCCATCTGAATGTACGGGTAACTAACTCCCGCCGGCAATTCCGGCCATGTCTGACGAATGATAGTCGAAGCCTCAAAACGTGCGACAGCCGCATCTGCATGCTTGTCCAGACTCACATTTATACTTCCCCAGCCATTGCCGGAAGTAGAAGATATACTTTGTATTCCCTTGACACGGGCAAGCATCGCCTCCAGTTTGCTGGTAGCCGTCATCTCCACGACACGCGCCGAAGTCCCTCCCATGCCGAACCATACAGAAAATCCGGGTAAGGTCCGTGACGGATTCAGCTTCACCGGCAGCAACGGAACAAGTGCCAGCCCGACCAACGCCACACTGATAAAAGCGACAATGAGCGTAAAAGCGGAAGCTTTTGATGACTTTTTAATTTCAGAACCTATATCTTGCATGATTCATTTGTCTATATCCCAAAAGAAATTACTATCTGATCAGTCTCCCTCCATTAAAGTCGAAACGATCCGAAAGAGAAAGCTTCGTAGCAAAATCGAATAAAGTCAGACGACGTATTTTATAATAATTCAGCCAGTAGTTCTGCAAGGCAGAAATGTAGTTGCGCTGCGCCTCCTGCTGCCTGTTGAGCGAAAGCGTCAGACTATTAATATCCGCTTTACCGATAATAAAACGTTGCCTTGTCTCATTATAAGCCAGTATCGCCAAGTCCAGCGCTTCCTCCGCACTGGCAATCAACTGCTGCTGGATATTAAAATCACTCACCGTCATGATGACTTCCTCCTCAATACTGATCTCATCCTGACGTGCCGAAATCTTCACTACATTCAGATTATTCCGTGCCATGTTGTATTTGCCCTTACGAACGCCCCAGTCCACCAGCGGAATAGATACGCTGACCGCTACTAAGTCCTGCTGCATCGGTTTATGATACACATCTCCAAAGTTTTCCGCCACCTGGTTGAAACCGATACTGGCATTCACGCTGGCATTGAAACGGGATTCCTTCTTTGTTCTGTCCACACTCCGTTCCGCTTCCAGTACATTCTGCTTCAGTTCCAGCAACTGCGGATTATTGCTCCTTCCCCATCTCAAAGCCTCATCCACCGGAATCTCCATCATACTTGGGCGTGAAGGAAGCTCCAGTTCGATCTGGGTATTCTTGTCCAAATTCAGAAAAGATGCCAATGAGAACATTGCCCGTTTCAAGGCGCTTGCCTTATTCTGCAATGTATTCTGTGCATTCACTTTATCCAGCTTTAAAGTCAGCAGATCCGCCTGTGAAATAGCGGCGATCCGGTGCCGTTGCTGTCCGATGCGGTACAAAGTATCCGTAGATGCGAGATTCTCCTTTGCCAGTTTGTATTCCGCCTGCGCCATCGCCAACGAAAAAAAATAATTCGTCGCCGTTTCCGAAACCTTTTCCACATTATAAAGAAATTCCTTTTTCACACGCTCGTATTTCAGCGGCTCGATCTTCCGGTCCCATTTGAAAGGGTTATACCCGCCCAGGCTCTGCGAATAACCAAGCCGTATCGGGACGCTGGTAAACTGCGTCGCACTATTATCCCCGAAATTACGCATATAGGCAAGGTTCGACTCCAGATAGAACGTACCGCCGGTCAGGTCCAGATTCTGACGGACACTTAATCCTCCATAGGCATAGTATGACTGTTGCGTACGGTAGACATCCAGGTCCTGTCCCGAATCATAACGTTTCGTAATATCCCGGTTATATTGTGCCGGGGTAAGGTCCATTGTCAGACTCGGCAAACGGTTTGCCCGGTACGTCCGGTATTCCCAATAACCGGACAGGTACATATTTTGTGTGCGGAATGACTCCAGCGAGCTGTCGTTAGCTAAAGCGATGGTCTGGTTCAAGTCCAGCACCAGACGTTTCTGGGCATATACTGAAGAGAAACAGATCCCCGATGCTGCCATCAATACAAAAAGAACGGATGATTTCTTCATAATTCAACATGTTTTTCATTTGGTTTGTGATTCCCGCTTTTTCCCCGATAGATAAACCAGTAAAGCAGCGGTATGATAAAGAGGCTGACCGCCGTACCGACGGACATCGTGCCTATCATGGCGATAGACAACGGCTTTTGCAGTTCCGATCCCATATCCGAGGAGAACAGCAACGGCACCATGGCAAAGATGGTCGTCAGCGAAGTCATGATAATCGGACGCAGACGCCTGCGGCCTGCTTCGTGAATAGCTTCCAGCAAAGGAACGCCTGCCTTGCGCAGTTCATTGATCGCATCCAGTTTCAGGATAGAGTCATTGATTACAATACCACAGGTCACAATCAGACCGATGGCAGACATCAGATTCAGCGTATGCCCGCATATCCAAAGTAAGAGTAAGGCAAATGCCACATCAATCGGGATTTCCGCCAGTACCAGCAACGGCTGCAGAAAACTCTCGAACTGTGCGGCAAGAATGAAATACATCAGCAGCAGTGAGATCAACAGGATCACGACCAGTTCATCCAGCATCTCCTTGTTGGAGAAGATACTGCCGGAGAAGCCCGTATCCCAATCCCCTGTTTCCTCCGCCACCTGTTTCACTTCACGCATCAGCCGGTTCGCATCCTGCACTCCGTAAAAGTCGAATGGGACATACTCGCCGTTACGTCCGGAAGTAATACTTTTCAAGTCTTCGGCGGGAGCTACGTTGATCAATTCCCGAAGCGGGATAAAATCGACATTCCCACGGTTGTCCGGTTGCGTCTGCACCAGTGTTTCCTGCAACACCTCGTTCACAGTCTTTTCATCCCCGGCAATGTTGATCGGCAAATATTGCTGATAAGAGTGCAGCATCGTCACACTGTTTTCCCGGAAAGCCGTTTTCAGTACCCGATACAGTTCGTTGTAGGAAACACGGTAGAGCAAGAGTTTCTCTTTGCTGATACTCAGATTCAACTGGTTTTCGAAGGCGATACCTGTCGGATTGATTCCGGTTTTTCGTCCCAGCTCCTGTTCCACGCTGCGGATTGCTTCCGCTTTGGGGGCTTCCGCTTTATTACGGGTGTAAAATTCCGCCACCACATCCGGTTCACCCGTCACAAAGAGTTTCTCAAATACCGTTTCCGGCGGAGAGAAGGAAATGACAGAGAGCGGATAACGTTCCTTCAGTTTCCGGTATACCGCCTGTTCCAAAGGGGCAATAGCATCGGAAGTCTCCGTACGGAAATAAAGTTCCGCTTCGGAAGAAGACAGTTCCCGTTCCCGATTGAGGATGAAATCCTGTCTGCCGATAGAGGCTGTTTGCTCCAGTACTTCATCCTTCAGTTCCTTGAAAAGTTCATCCACCCGTCGTTTGTTTTCATCCACATGGATATTCTCATTCCATTCTATCCGGGCGATCAGTTCATTCTCCTCAATATCGGGCATCCGTTCTTTGTCTATAAAGAAAAAGAAGAATACGCAAAGCGGAATGGAAATCACACAGAACAGTACACTGAACGTTTTATGGCGGAATACCCAGTCAACACCCGCATCATAGAATCGGTCTAGCGTGTGGTCCTTGATCGGGTTATTAAATTTGAAAGAAAGCCACTTCCATTTCCGGGTGCGGACACCTGTCCGGTAAACCAGCAGATAAAGCACAGGAAGCAGCATGATACCGGTGAGATAGGACACCATCAGTCCTACAGTGACGGAAAAAGCCTGGTCAAAGAAAATAGCGCCTGCAATACCGCTCATAAAAATCAGCGGGGCAAAGACGGCAATAGTTGTCAGAGAAGAACTCAGCATGGGGGTGACCACTTCACTGGTTCCCGTCACACAGGCACGGCGCAAGGAGTATCCCCGTTCACGGTATTGCGATATATTCTCGGTCACAATAATCGAACTGTCAATCATCATTCCCAATGCCAGGATCAATCCGGCAAGTGAAATGATATTGAGAGACATATTGCAAAGGTAGAAAAAGACAAAGCTGATCACGATGGACACCACCATACTGAGTCCGATGACCAGCGGAGACTTTACATCTCCCAGAAACAGAACCGCTACCAGACAAATAAAGAGAAAGCCCAGGGAGAGATTCTGTTGCAGATTAGAGATGGTGTAGTCCAGCAGTTCCGTCTGATTACGGCTGATGCTGAAATCAATCTCCGGGTATACCAACTTAAAATAGGTCATCGTGCCAACCAGTGCCTGCTTCATCTTATCCATGTTCTCATCCGCCTGTTTGATGACGGCAAGGCTCACCGCCCGTTTGCCATTGGACAGGGATACTCCTTTTTCCTTTACAGGTACGACGCTTACTTTGCAGAAGTCTTTTAACTGTACGATGCGGTCGCCCTTACGCAGATAGATATTTTCCACATCCTCCGCCGTACGCAGCAATGTCGAGAATTTAATATTGTATTCATAATACCCGTCGCGCACTGTCATGCTGCCCGGTTCCACATTATTAGAAGATAAAGCCGATTCGATATCTCCAATGGAGAGTCCCATCATGGCGAGCTTGTCCTTGTCGGGCACTATTTGTACCTGCCGTTCCAAAATTCCGGTCACGTCCACCATGGCAACTTCTTCAAGCTGCTCTATCCTGCGCTTGATGACAGACTCGGCAAACTCACACAATTCAAGGAAGGAGTGCTGTTCCGTAGCTCCGTAAGCACTGTCATTCTTCAGTGTCAGATTCAGATAGAATACGGGAATATCCGTTGCACTCGCTTTGATTACCTTCGGGCGTTCCGCTTCTTTCGGAAGATAGTTCATGGCGGCATCTATCTTCTCATTTACCTCGATAAAGGCAAGGTCCGTATTCGTTCCATATTCAAATGACAAGCGGATAATGCCCGCCCCGTCTCTCGATTCACTATGAATATCCTTCAGGGTAGAGACCTGAATCAGCTGCCCCCGCAAAGGTTTGACAATCGTGTTTTCCAATTCCCGGGCAGAGGTATTGGCAGACGCCACCTGTACCGTAATCTCAGGAATAGCGATATTGGGAAGCAGCGATATAGGCAGCGTAGAGTATGTCACCAGCCCGATGATGAAACAGGCGGTAAAGGCCATCAATACGGCAATAGGGCGCTGAATTAAGAATTTTATCATAGATTCATTATTTAATTCTTAATTCTTCATTTAACATAGACTTCCGCCTCATGCGCCAGATTCAGATTTCCGGTGACGATGACCGTATCTCCTTCCAGCAGACCATCCTCGATACCTTTCTGCGACTTGTCGGAGACGACACATTCTGTCGCATTCTCCAGTCCCGTATTCACATAATTCCACATTGCCTTGCCGTCTTTCAGGGTAAATACCACTTGTTTGCCGGAACGCAATACAACGGCACTCTTCGGAATAACCAGCCGCTCTCCCAGCGAACGGCGAACACTTACCCTTACATTCATTCCGCTGAACAGTTTTCCTCCCGCATTTACCAATGCTTTCACTTTCACCATGCCGTTGGCATCCACCAATGGATTTATCTCTGATACACTGCCTTCAAACGCATCTCCTCCGGCATAAGGAGTAATTACCACTTTATCTCCCATCCTGATAAAAGCAAGTTCATTTTCCAGCACTGTGAAATCAGCTTCCATTCCTTTGGAATCAATAATAGTACAGAATGCTTCAGAAGTATTTGCCGGATTATAAGGCTTTGAAAATAAATTGGCTACCACACCGTCAAAAGGAGCAATCAACGTAGCATGCTCCATCTCTCTTTTCGCCAGTTCATACTGGGATTTCGACTGTTCATACCCGCTTTTTACTTTGGCGATTTTCATTGTTTCGGCAGGGACTTTACTAAAGTCGTCAGGAGAATATCCCTGCCCGATCAGTACGTCTTTCAATTCCAGTTCGGCTTTCAGCAAAGCATCTTCCGACTGGGATAATTTCTGTTCCAGACGGAATTTATCCAGATCAGCCAGTTTCTGCCCTTTCTGTACACGGTCGCCATTCTTCACATAGATATGAGCGATGACTTCACCGGTTTCAAAACGCAGATCGGCTTTGCCACGGGCACTGATTTTGCCGTTACTCACCAGTTCGTGATTAAATGCTTTTCTTTTCAGTATTTCTACCTTTACCTCGTTTTTAGACATGGGAAGAACGGTAGTAACACCCTTGTCCGACTCATCCTCAATATTTTTCTTACCGCTACAAGCTGCCACCATAATCAATGCAGAAGACAGACAGACCCATGCTAACTTGTGTTTGTTCATTTTTTATTTTGTTAGTTACACATCCAAAAATACATATTTCTTTCTAAATAAAAAGAGATACAAGATATTATTTAAATAATAATCAACATCTTCACAATTATATACATTACTTTCACTAATTTATCAATACCACCGAAGTTCCTCATCCCTGCAAATAAACGGACGATAAGATATTCGTCCTTTCTGCTTCTTAGGTCTGAGCAGTAACAATGCATCCTGCGGTATGTTATCAAAAGCCATTGGTTTCCCGCTGAAAATGGCGCTGTCCAAAAGCTTCCATCCATCTTTCCAATATAAAAGTTCATAGGCAATGCCATCGTCCAGCAATATCTGATGGTAAGGAATATACCGGATTTCCGACAATACATAAAAGTCTCCTAAATCAATATCAATATATCCGGCTTCTATACCCAACTTCAAGTAACCAGTACCGGATATATTGTCTAATACATATTCAGGCTTCTCACCGTTTTCTGTCGAATCCGTTTTCTGTATAAAATGCACGTCTGATATACGCTTACCGCTTTCTGCAATAAAAGCCAGTTCATTTAATGCGATCGAATAATAAGGTAAAGTCATCCGCACATAACGCAACTTTCTTTTATTATTCACAGAGAGGCAATGCCTGTAAATACCTATATTCTTTGGAAAGACACAAAGGGTATCTGCTGATGTAAAGTAGGGTGTTACATCACCCAGCAATACGGTTCCTGCCACTTTTCTGTTATTCCATACATTACCGCTATGATACGTTGCTCCCACATTATGCCTTAACAGTATAGAAGATTTCTCATTCTTCCATGTTGCATTCAAGGACTTCTGCGTGCCATCCTGTTGTAACAAAAACGGGGTACCCGCACCTATTACGCTTCCTTTCCGATAATAAGCAGGCAGATAAACGACATCACGCCCCATTCCTTTAAAGACAACAGTCTTTCCTTCTATTTTTGCCCATTGAACAGGATTCCATTTACCTGTATTATATGTACACAAATAAGCATATCGCTCATCACCAGGTACATTCTGCAAAGTAAGCGTGACATTGACTGTATCAAAATATTCGTGAGATACATCTTTTTTTCTAACATCCCTGAACACCTCCGGAATGTCCTCTATATCCATTTGAGTATCTTTAAGAATAGCATCCATATGCGCACCATAAGTTCTGCGAAAAACTTTAGAGAGCCTGAAACGTCCCCATGCCTCATCAAATGTTTTATTATTATATATTCGCTTGTATTTCCATCGGTCGGCATCCCAGAAAGGTTCAAACGGATACGAAACCCCATTGACGATCAATACATTCCACGAATGAGATCCATTCCTGTTAGCCCATCCCGGAACAAAGTCCATGGCAGCAGCCATTCCCAGAGAAGAAAAAAGCATTATATTAAACCAACAACGGTCTTCGCACAGGCCGTGTCTCATATATTCCATCTGACTGGTAGCTAAAATAGGAATCCTTGTCCCATAAAAGCAAGAATGAGTCAGGAAATTATATTTATATAGCAACGAATCAGCTTCATCAATAAAGTCCTTACCCGGTTGTGAGAAGAAATGTTCATGATATTTTTGATAGACCTCTGCACGTTTCTGATCAGGCAATGCTCCATTTTTTCTTCTATATGGCAGTATATATTCACAAAAATCATCAAACGAACACTCACGTGTGTATATATTATTATTCCAGGCTCTAAAAGCCAAATCTATTTCATGAATAATAAAATCAGCTTTTAAGACTTGCAAGTCGAAAATCTTTTCCTTATTAATCCCATAATATACTTTTTCGCCAAATTTCTCCCAGATACTGTCCACTTTTTCTCCCCATTCTACACTCGTTTCATACTGATAGATCCGGGATAAAGAATCATATTCTTGGGTGAACTTCCTGCAAGCAAACACTTCCGTAGAGTCCGGTCCCCAATATCCTATCATATTAGTAATCAGAAATTGAGCCGCTTTCTTCTTCAAAGGTTCATTCTCATAATGTTTCAGCACCTTTTCCCATTCGTGACTATTCTCTTTAGCATATGATAAAGCTTCCTTCAGCCTATTATCCGCACAGGAAACAGTAGCAAACAACAGTAAGCCGCTCCAACAGGTTACAATCAGATATCCGGAAAACTTTATCATCTTTCAATTATCTCTTTAAAAGTTTTTTTACCTCTTCTCTCATTTCTCTTATTGCAGTCGATTGCACTTTCGGCTCTTTGGTCAGTACTACCTCAACTGCTTGTCTCAATTTCTCCGGATGCCAATACTCCGGTTCCGCATAAAGCTTCGCTAACAAATAATACGGATAAATTCGTCCCGGGAGCCGGTGGGTAGACCGTATGAAATATTCTTCAGCTTTCTCATATTCTCCTGTAGCCTGATAATTCTTTCCTATTATATTCAGAATCATGGGATCACAACTATGCGTTATAGCCTCTTCCATTATTTCTGTAGAAGCATCATACTCTTTCAACTTATGCAAGCAATGACCGTATTCAAACAAAAATGTTCCCCGGTCATTTAATTTCGGATAAAGTTTCTCATAACTGTCTTTAGCAGACTGATAGGCACCTATATTATAAAGCATTTTGCAACTAGTCCACTCTTTACAAAACTCATACTGATTATATCTCCAGTAATAACTTCCCAACAACGCAATCATAATAATAAAAAGCAAAGTATATATTCGTGAAGATCCTACTACACAAGCTGCCAATAAAAAATAGAATGCTATGGCAAATCCCGGAATCTGCATCGGATAAGATGAAAAAGCAAAGACCAATACGGAGATGAGGCCGGCACATGCGCTTAACCTTTTTTCTGTTATTCCTTTCCATAGGCAAAAGCTGATTACTAGCAATACAACTACCAAGAAAAAAACTCCGTAATCCACTCCTACCTGAAGATATTCATTAAAAGCATATTCCGGACTTCCAGCGACCAATTCTTCTTTATCCGAGTACTCTCCTCCTGCAAAATAATTCTCCTGAGCCATACCATAAGCAGAAGCAAAGTTACCAATTCCATGTCCTAGGAGAGGCTCTTCAACAATAGACCTAACACTCATCTTCCAAAGCAACAGTCGTCCGTTAGCCGAATCCGCTTTTAATTGGAAAAAGGCATAACCAGTCATTAGCAATACCATTCCCCCGGCGATAATGACCGGAAATACCCTTTTCCTATACTTTTCCATTATTCCCCGCAAACGATTTCCCCATGAAAAGTGCATACCATATACCCATACTCCTGAAACCAAAGCAGCCACCCATGCCGAGCGGCTCATACCAGCCGGCAATACGCAAAGAATCAATAGCAATACTCCGGAAGTTCCATAATATTTACCTTGTTCTATCCATGTACGGTTTCCAATCTTTTTCAAGCCCAGCCATTCATTCAAACAAACCGGAAAAACCATTGCCAAATATCCGGAGTAAGGCCCCGGATTATAAAAAGAACCAGTAAGCGTATATAATGAATGATTAGATATAGCCAAACCATATATTTGCCTCATGCCCCAAACAGCCTCCATTCCACCTAAGATAATAAGAGACCAGATCACTGATAAGTAAAATGCATTTCCTTTCTTGTCCAGACATACTGAGATCAGGCTACATCCTACAAAAACAATAGCCATACGCCCTAGCCACAACTTCTGATAAGCCATTTCTCCTGGTGAAATATTATAAGAAGAAACAGTCACAGCACCCAAAACAGCAATGACTCCCAGCAACATCAATGCATGAGCTATATGTTTCTTTTGTATGATCATTTTCTATCTTCCCTTCTTTATATAATCTTTTTCAAAATCCGTTCCCAGCGTATCTGATCAGTATACTTATCCTTTGAATTCCAGATACGGGTAGCTTTCCCAACTATATACTCTTCCGGCAACATACCCCAATATCTGGAATCTTGCGAATTAGCCATATTATCTCCTGAGACAAAATAGTAGCTCTTTTTGAAGCTGTATCGATCAATAATGCTATCCCCCAATAACACCTGTCCGTCTTTTAATACTATTTTCTTCTTCTGTTCCCAAGCTATCAGCTGTCTATATAAAATATAAGTAGTACGGTTCATCGTAACAAGCTGTCCTTTCTGCGGAATAGGTAACGGACCAAACTCCCGGATATTCCATCCCAGATTTTCATCATAAGGAAATGTTCCCGTTACAATTCCTTGTTCCTCCGGGCGTTGCAGACCGGCTAGATATTGCTGAGCATTGCTATTCCCCAACCGTTCATTGCATCCTCTCACTTTATAAATTCCCTCCTGAATTTCTAAAGTATCTCCCGGCAGAGCTATACAACGTTTCACATAATACTGCATTACATTCATCCGGATACTGTCCCACCGAAACTCCTCATAAGGAAAATTGAATACTATCACATCATTTCTCTTCAAAGTTCCCAATGCAGGTAACCGATAAATATCCACATCTTTCTGTTCCAATGCAGCAAACACATCGAACAGTCTTGCCCCCATGATCATCTTGTTCACCAATATCCGGTCGCCATCTTTTAATGCCGGTTCCATAGAGTCCGATGGTATCTTGAATGAAGTGAAACAGAACAATTGCCCTAGAAACATCAATCCCATCAAGCAACATACCACAAACGATATATCCAGAAGCCTGATTACTACCTTTTTTATATTTTGCTTCACGTTACCCATTATTTTGTCTCCATTGTATTAGTTTCTGATAAGCTTTCCATCCCAATACTCTTTTCACACGTTCATCATTTCCATTCAGTAATTCAGAAGGAAAAGTAGGTTCATTCTGAATACATGCCTCCAAATAAGCAGCCCACTGCTGTAACAGTCCCCAGTGCTTTTCCGCATAGTCAAAATCTTTCTCCAATTCTACAATAGCTAAAGTCATCATCAACATATCGGCAGCAACCTCAATACTATGATCCTCTACACTCGACTGACGTCCCGATATCGGATAGGTTCCTATATCATAAGGAGGATATTTTTTTACCCAATCACCATTCTCACATGTTTCAAAAACTGAGTTCAGTAATCCTTTCATCAAATCTACCCGCCCCCACAATAACAGTGCAGGAAAACATTCGCAAGCTTCCCTTATATTACCCAAAGTATCTCCGAAACAATAGAACTTATTATCAGCATTCATCACGAGTCTGTGATTAGCCATGAAATTCCTATACACAGGCAGTATCTGTGCTAATTTTTTATATCCATTCCGAAACGCATTTTCTTTTAAAAGATTATCCGTCTCGTCGCATTTGTCCTTTAAGGTCCAACATTGATCCCCAACAAGCCTCATCATATCCTTTATTGTTTTCTCTCCCCCTTTACTCCAACAAGGATATATATTATCCCCCTCGTACTGCATCGTTCTTTCTTCCTCATATCCTATAAGCAAAGCACCAAAATCCATCTGTTCTCCCCCTAACTTCTGAGAGAACACAGCATGTCCGCCTTCATAAGAATATTCTTTGCCTTCGGCCTTCATATCAACAGAAAAACGGTCAAAAGACCATTCCATATCTACATCAAATAATATCTCAACATCAGGACATTCACCTTCTTGGGGAACTACATGATATGTAATAAGTCCTACCGGACATCCCCTCATATCCGGCTCATCCAGTAAGCCGGGAGAAATAAAGTCAAGCTGTAGTTCCACACTTCCACACTGAAAAACATAATGAGTTTGAGTTGCTTGCACATCCACCTGTTTCAGAGTCGCCGTATCCAGTTCGCAATAGGTTTTATTTTCCACATACAATCCAAAGTCCAATAATGCAAATCCTCCTCCTTTACTATGCCCAAAAGCAGCAATCACATTATCCCCACTCTGTAATTGATCAACAATCATACCGGATAGTTGCCTGCATTCCAATTGCATAGTTTGATTATCAATTTGCGGAATATGCTCTCCATTGCAGTAAAGATCGATCTGACCATCGCATATATATCGGACATACATTTTTCGTCCTTCCAAAGCCTCTTTATCATCAATGGTAATATGCCTGCGTACATAAATGTTATTCGCTCCCCACAAAGTATGGACCGGATAGTATATATTCTTAACGCCAAATGCACCAGTTCCATCCTGCCATTGCGAATCATCATATTCTTGTTTTTCCCAACCCACTCCCGGATATAAATATGAATATTTACCACTCCATCCTTCACCGCTGTAAATGGATGCTATAGGAGCAATACGCAAGGAGTCACCGCCTATAAAACGATATGATTTTCCATTGACACGCAAAACACCAATCATAGGAAACTCTTTTCCAGTACGTAATCGCAAATATTGCTTGTACAATGCCATGCTGTCAGCCTCCATCGTAAAATCCGGAGAAAGTGTCATTAAGGTATGTTTTGCTACGTAAACTGGTGAGAAAAGAGCTTTCTCCTTTTCTGAATGATGGCAAGCACATATCAATAAGACAACACTTATTGGCATTATCCACAAAATTATCTTCGGTATGATTCTATTTCTTACTTTCATGCCTGAGTACCATTTTCATAAACAATGAACAGATATACACAAAAAACTGCAACTTGTTGCGGTTCTTTTCCCTTGCTTTTTTTCAGCCATGCATAGTATGACTTATAGTTTTCTAATTGTTCTCCAACTGAATATCTATGAAAGGGCATATTTTCAATTAAATAACAGGCTGCTTTATATTTCAGGCTGTCTGTATTTTTTCTTTTATAGTAACAAAAGATTTTTTCCAGCTCCCCTCTATTATCACCAGCAGACCGCAAAGCAACTTCTAAAGAAGTAATATCTACCTCTTTTTCAGATACAATGTTATCCATAATATGCCATTCCAAAACAACAAATAATATTATACATATATATGATACATTCCTAAAGTACTTTGCCATATTCCCTCTTTATTTTGCATTTCCACTTATCTTTAGTCTAAATGGGGAACCTTCTGCATTGCAACATATAATTACCATTTTATCAAAATGCCCAGGATGCTCTGCTTTATACTTTATTCTCAGATTCAATTTCTGACCTGGTCGAATCGGTTCTTTTAGATATTCCACAGTAATACAACCACAAGAAGTAGAAACATCCTCTATCGCTAATAATTCTTCTCCTGAATTACTTAATATAATTTCAGATATTTGCTCCTGTTTCCAATTAAAACTGCCCATATCTAAAAATCGTTTATCCAAACTAGCATTTGTTCTTTGTTCTGCATTACACGATAAAAAAGGTTTCTTACCAGAAATAATATTGAAATAAAGTTTTTTTATTTTAGGATTATAAACTGGATTACCAACAGCAATAACTCTATTATTTTTATCCAATAAAAATGTGTGGAGGTTTGATTCTAATGGAAATCTATTAAGTTTAGCAATGCTATCCTGTTTATCCACATACACTGGATATGTAAAATTAGCAGTCAATATAGCATGATTAATATCTTTAATTCTATTAGGAGAGAATGCAAATATAAACTTGACCCGATCTGCATACAAGGAATCAATTTCATTAATTAACATACTCCATGCCGACAATTGAAGTTTACAACTAGTACATCCTATCGAATCAACATAGGCTAAAATTTTATACTCACTCTGAAGATTATAATATGTAGTATCCCTCAACATTGTTGTAAAATACATTTCTTTAGGGAACAGAATTTCTTTCTGTTCCCATTCTTTCAAAAGAGAAACGATGTTATTATCCTTATTTAAACATGATATCAAGAATAATGGCAATAACATAAGATATATATTTTTCATCGTTTATCTATTATTTATATGAAAATTCCACCACATGAAATTCTGGTGAACTGCTAATTCCATATATCTTTTTCTGAACTTTATCAACAGCAAAATTAATTATTCCTTGATCTAAAGTATATATTTTCTGAGGAATGCCATTCCAATCAAAAACGAATATACGATCTGGCAATTCTACTTCTTTATCATCCGGATCCCAAGGTTTTCCATTGAATAACACAAAAAACTCATCTCCTACATTATATGGAAAGAAATATGCATCTATGTTATCTTTATCAGAGGTAGCTGCAATAGCATTACCATTACGAAATTCCTTAAAATGTGCATACGAATGTTCAGGTCCATGAATCCGTTTCTTCAATTGACCGTTCTGATCATAGATATCAATCAAATCTGTCCATTTATAACAAACGGCTATCCTATCTTTCATATTAGTCACGAAAGAGGATTTAAAAGCCTCCAATTTCTCATCGTCTGTATATGATAAGTCTGCCACCACTGGATAATAGCCAAATTCACCAACCTTCTTTCCATTATTATCAAATTTTATAAATTGATTTTTAGGATTATATGTCGATCCTATTAGATTATCAGAGAGTAAACCTATTTCACCATATGCTTGTAGCTCTATAGTCTTCCTTTCTAAAGGAATCGTATTTTCATTTGAAATAAAATCCTCGGTATCATACGTAAATAACGTAAAAGTGGCAACATCAAATATAAGAATCTGATTCTCATCAAATTTTATAATAGAAGGACGAATCATTTCGTCAGGCCCTTGTCCAAGCGAAATTCGTTTTCCTATTTCTTTTTTAGATTTTAAACTAAAAAGATGAAACAGCTTCTTCTCCATAGGATTCATTGTTATCAGAATAGTGTCACAAACATATATACGCATCGGCTTTAATACTTCTTTATCTGATAAAAAATTTATCCCTGTCAATTTTTGAGTAAATACAAAATCTTGATATTCAATTGAAGTTGCATCTTGATATTTACTTCCACTTTTTTCTGTACAAGATACTGTTAATAATACTGTCAAAAGCAGTATTAAACAAGAATTATGGGTATTCATGATTACATTTTTTTAAGTAAGGCTATATAGAAATAGTAGTGCACTTATATAGCCTTACAATCGGTTAGTTAGATCTTCTTATTCTACTATCATAACAAGTAGTAAAAGTGTTATTTGTATATCTAATGATACATGTATCAAAATAACTCACCATACAGTATGTGTTACAATCACTTTGAGAACCTTCAGAAGAATCAGCCAATGCTTCTACATTAGCTAAAGCTAAGTCCGACAACTTCACATTACTTCGCGAAGCATATACATTATATCCTGCAACAGCAGCAATTGCAATAATAGCAACTATGCCCATTAATTTCTTTTTCATTTGAGTAGATTTTTTAATATTTATACCTTTTCATTTCATACTTTTCTCTATATCTGGTAAAAACGTATTTGCCATAACCATTATTATCACTATCTTTGTCACGCCTCCTTTCTTTTTAGTAGGAATAAAGTAGCAGATGATGGGAACCAATCCGGCAAAATTGACTAACCCATCTTCCTGCTCCTCTTTTAATCATGTTAACTATCTATTTTTTCAACCACATTGAAATCTCACAATAGGCTGATCATTATTTATATCTGTCGCTATAATAGTTTTAGTAGTTTCATCTACCCAAATGCCATACACATAATGGTCAAGCATATATTTACATAACGGTTCTCCTTTCAAACTGAATACATAGATATACTTTCCACCATCAGGAAGATGACCATTCTGCCTTACAATCTCTTTAAATGTAGTCCCATGAAACACTGCATAAATGGCATTATCTGTTACTTGTACATCGCTAAAGCCCATGATTCCTGAAGAGATTCCATATCCTTCAAATATTTTAAACTTAGGTTCCCCGTTTTCAACAATACGAATAACTTCCATGCTATCCTTCAAATTATAGACTTCAAGTACTTCACCGAGTTGAGTCACCATTGCCAATACACCGTCATGAGGATTATAATCAAGAAAACTACGCCATGCCTGTGCCAATGCTGGACGAACTTTAAGAGACGAAGATAAAAAGAAGGAGAAAGCTAATATAGATCTTCAAGACTACATCCTCCAAAATGTATTCGATCTTATCATGAGATACAGGGCAATCTAAAGTACTCGTCCCATAACATCGACCCTCTGTTGCGCATGTTCACCAGCAGCTAAGCTTCTATATATTATATAAAAGCAATTCACTCTGCACATTTTTATGAGATGAAAAGTATTTAGCAGATAAAACTGCTACTATACATAAGAGAAGGAAAATTATTTTTTTCATACCACTTTTGTTTTAAAGATTAATTACATGAGCAAAAGTAGTAATGAAACGTTAGATATTCAAAGAATATCGCTAACCAATCCTAACCTAGCATTATTTTTTCAGAAACAAAATCAAGCCATAATCCAAAAAGTGCCATTTCATCGACATTTTTTGCTATTTCATTTAACAGGGGGCTTTTCAGGAATAATCAACTGGTATGTACCATTTTTATTTATTATACTAAATGAAGGATCTACTTTATTGAGAAATAAACGCAAACGTCCAATTGCTGATCCCATTAACATAGTGACAATATGTGCCAAGGAGAGTGTCACTATCCCGAGCATATACTGTCACTATAACAAATCTAATATCTTAAGCTATTTTTAGCTTAGTCCGCCCGCCGCATAGGCAGCATAAACTCCTGATAATCAAAGATTACCTCATTCTCATCGGACACTACTACACGGAAATATGGACCGGATAGTATATATTCTTAACGCCAAATGCACCAGTCCCATCCTGCCATTGCGAATCATCATATTCTTGTTTTTCCCAACTCGTTCCCGGATATAAATATGAATATTACCACTCCATCCTTCACCGCTATAAATGGATGCTATAGGAGCAATACGCAAAGAGTCACCACCTATAAAACGATACGATTTTCCCTTGACACGCAAAACACCGATCATAGGAAACTCTTTTCCTGTACGTAATCGCAAATATTGCTTATACAATGCCGTGCTGTCAGTCTCCATCGTAAAATCCGGAGAAAGCGTCATTAAGGTATGTTTTGCTACGTAGACAGGTGGGAAAAGAGCTTTCTCCTTTTCAACATGATGACAAGCACATATCAGCAGGACAACACCTATTGGTATTATCCACAAGACTGTTTTCCGTATGATTCTATTTCTTACTTCCATGCCTGAGTACCATTTTCATAAACAAAAATCCGTTCATCCACCCCTCGGGTATGATTGCGCAATAGCAAAAGTACATCCTTAGGGATATTCCTATAAACGAGCGAATCGGTAGTTGCTATCATCATACCAGCAGATTTCCAGTCTCCATCACAATAAAAAAGTTCAAAGGTATCTCCAGGACGAATATAATTATCTCTGTTTCGTGGAGTGTAAACAATATGATCTACTTGTACTTCTTTTCCGGCATCCAATCCGGTCCACCCTCCGGTTGGCTCGATATAATCAAAGGACGTCCATGTTTTGCCATCAAATGCATTAGTGTATTCATGACTTCCATCTTGCTGGCTACACCCGGGAGTTCCCAGCACTTTTCCCTTCAAAGCAGTAGTATCATTCGGTTCATAAAAGGATATTTCTGCAACATTACAGCTGGCATTTTCAGGACCTACATATCTGAGATAACGATATGTTTTATCAGACCAGCTTTTAACTACTGTTCTCAGACGATAAGGTTTACTCTGGATAAGAAACAGAGTATCTTTATCTGCAAAATCCGCCCTATTACTTCCCTCGAACACACCTCCTATCATCCTGTCTCTGAAAAGATTCTCAGTATCGATATTAGATTTGGCATACAATACCACATCTTGTTTTTCTTCACCAGCTGAATAATAATGGCTTTTATTCGTCCATCCATCCACTATAAAAGGATCAGTCACAAAATGCAATGCCCCATTCTCATAAGTAGCTACCCTCATCATAGAACTTTTCTTCAAGTTTCGGAATACCAGATTGTTTCTATCATATTCTGTCCAATCAACCGGAATCCAACTATCACGGCTACTAAGACATAAGTAGGCTATCTTTCCATTGCATTTTTCCTTATATATCTGTTCAGAAGGAATCTTCATCTCCTTCTTATAATATTGGGCATACCCATGAGTCACATCTTTAAACTTCGGTAGCCGCCAAAAAGGATATAATTCTTCCCCATAAATTGCCATTGATTCATATAGCTCCCTATTAACACTAAAAGTATATCGGTACATCTTAGCACTCATATCCATCCCATACCACCAACTTTTACGAACTAATTGCAAAGGCTCCGGGAAATCCATTTTATAGTCTTCCCCATTTTTATCCCAAGTTACTAACCAGAAATGACCGGCACTTCCGGAACCGCTCATTGGGATAAAATCAATAGCACAAGGGATTCCTAAAGCTCTGAACAGATATACTCCAAAATCTGTAACTTCCCGACAAGATCCAGATAAATATTGCACATATTCCGGTCCGATATGTCCAAAAGCAGTTGGAGTAACAGAAGTGAAAATATGTTCTTTGTTTGGTAATCGTTCGATCAAATAGCTAGCAGCAACTACCGGGTCTTCTTTATCCAAAGTATTAGACATCCTTAATGAATCCAATAATGAATTATATTTTTCATAATACATCTCACGCCAAGAGGCTAATGATTCATCGTCAATACGATAAGGAAGTATATACTCACAAAAATAGTCAAATGATATATTCTTTCCCCAAGGTTGTTCCTTCCAAACTTTAAATGCCCATTCTATATTACTGCATAAATAAGCTGAATCTATTTCCAATATATCACGTTTCCTAACCGTATTTCCGATAGGACCAAACACTTTTTTGATTGAATCTGAAATTAGTTGTGGTGACTTTCCCTTACTATTTTTCAGCCACATATAATATAGTTTATATTTCTCCAATTGTTCTCCACATGCATAAGAATAATATGGCATATTTTCTATTAAGAAACACGTAGCTTTATATTTCAGACTATCGGCAGCATCTCGTTGATAATAGTGAAGCACTTTCTCAAGTTCTGTACGATTACTTTTAGCTGCACACAAAGCAACTTCCAAAGAAGATATAGATTCTTCTTTAGAAAGCACTCTGCATACAATTAGCCATCCCAGCGGTACAATCAACAGTAGCACAACAACATTTAGAATACATTTCTTACACTTTGACATTTTCCGCATTAATACAATTGGAAAAAATCCAATTAAACATCAAAAAAAAGAACATACTATACTCAATCTTTCATTTATTTTGCATTTCCAACTATTTTCAATTGAATAGGAGAATCTTTTGTATTGCAATATACTGCAACCGTCTTATTGAAATATCCTGAATTTTCGGCTTTATATTTAACAATCAAAGTTAAATTCTCACCTGGTTGAACAGGTTCTTTGGAAAACTCTACAGTAATACAACCACAAGAAGTTGAGACACCCTCTACTACCAGTAAATTCCTTCCTGAATTCTGTAACACGGATTCTGTCATCTGTTCTTTCTTCCAATCAAAAGTTCCCATATCCAAATAATTATCAAATATGACAGTCGTTTCTTGTTCTTCATCAAAGATATCATTTCCTGAAATAATATTTTTATATAATTCTTTTATTTTTGGATTGTGAATAGGATTACCTATCGCAATTACCTTATTATCGTTATTTACAAGAAATGTTTGGAACATTATATCAGAAGGAAAATGATTCAATTTATTAATAGAATCACTTTCATCGATACAGACTGGATAAATAAAATGTGTTCTTTTTAACAAATCAATCAATTCCTTATTGTCCCTCTTCTTAGGATGAAAAATAAACAAATAAGAAATATTATTTTTCGCTATAGAATCAAGTTCGTACATAAATTCTTTCCACTTATTTAATTGTAGTTTACAACTGATACACCCGATAGAATCTACATAAGTAATCACAGTATAATCTTTATGACTACGATCTTTAGGAATCAAGCTATCTCCATAAGAAATAAATAAAGTCTGAGAAGGAATTAATATTTCTTTACCCTCCCACTCGTTAACTAATTTAATAATCAAATCCTTATCTGTTTCTTTACATGAAAAGCATAAGATAACAAACAACATACTTATAAAAATCCATCTCATAATTCAACAGCTTGATAATCCTTATTCATAAGGTATATTTTAAAATAATAGGAGGTTCCATAACTGATTTACGTGAAGCGCAATATAGATACCTCTCAGATTTATCTACAGAGATAGAATATACATAACGATCAAACTTGTAATTACAAATTAAATTACCATCAAAATCCAATTTAAAAATTTCCACGGGTTTAAGATCTTTAATATCAAAATATTTATTACCCTCGTATACTAAATAAATATATTTATCTGTCACAAAATAGTCACTATATGTTCGATAATCAAAATCATCAGCAAATACAACAAAATTTATCGGAGCATTTGATTGCTTTTGAATATATTGTGGTTTAAAGTTATCAGGACCTTCTATTGAACGAATTTGATTCAAGGAATCATCATAAATACGAATAATATCACTATGCATATCAGCTGCCCATATATGATTGGTTACCGGATTTTTAAAGCAATATGCACCATTAACAGAAGCCACGAAATAATCATACTCATTTATTCCTTTCTTCGATTCTTCGTTTTTCATATAAACATGCAGAGGAGATGAAATATGATTATCATATTTATCACTATTCAAATACCACATATTATAACCTATATAACGAACACTATCAAGCAAACATAAATCCATAGTGCTCAAAATATCAGACGAATATTTAAATTTAGATAATATCTGTAATCTATTATTCTTTAATATAGAATCTAAATTTACCGTATAATATAGCTGTGTATTTATATCTTGAAGATGAAACTCTGCACTGGCGTTTGAATGGATATTAACAGCACAAGCTGACATTTCATTAGGTCCACTTCCTTTCGTAATAAAACGTGCTAAAAGTTGCCGTGTATTTAGTGAATATATTTCTAGCAAATATTCACAATTATCTTGATTACCAACCACTAGAACACTATCGTTCATTACAATAAAGTTAGCAGGATTTAGAAGACTATCAATTACTATCTCATATGGATTGTCCAAATATATCTGGTTCCCAAAATCTTCACGAGAAAACACAACTCTATCAAACGAGCTTTTTTGTTGTGTACAACTGACAGCAACAAAGATTATCAATAATATTATTAATACTTTTTTCATAATATAATTCATATTAAAATAACTCCGATTGATGGATCAGGAGCATTCATTATACAATATATTTTTCCTTTTATTTCATCTACACAGAAACAAATCAATTTATCATTTATCTTTATTTTCCTAATTGGCACACCTTCCCAATCAAAAATCCAAATCTCATCATTCAGATGTGCTTCTTTATCATAATACATTTTTGTTGTATTGGGATCATATAGCATATAAATATAATTATCTGTAGTATAAATTCTCTTTACTCCAGTTTCAACATCGTCATTTGCAACAGCAGATGCCGACTCATTTCCTACATTATATTGATATCCATATGAAGATAATAAAACTCTTTTCTGTAATAACAGACTATCACTATTAGAATCCCATAATTCAAACACATGACTAGTCACAGCTGCCAAGCGTTTCATTTTTTTATGAAATCCAAATATAGATTGATGAAACATAAATTTCGGAAAGTTAGGAATATCTTTTTCTTCTTGATTATAATCCGGATAATTACCACATCTAGATATCACATTTCCATTTTTATCTAAAATAACGAATCTACAATCTGGAAATCGGCCCGATGCTACATAAGTCTCATCAGATAACAAATAAACCATATCAATGTCAGTAGGGAAATGAATCAACGAACCTAATGGAGTTAGGGTTTTATTATCAGAATTATAAGAGTAATTTTGTGCAGTAAAATGCCATCTATTATGAACAAACATCATTGAGTCCGACAATATAAATTGAATTGGACTTAAAAATTCTCCAGGTCCTTCACCCCTTGCAATCATTTTCCCAACGAGGCTTCGTTTAGAAACATTATAACACCACAATAGACTATCTCCGCGGAAATCACTAATATAGACAATATCCTCTTTACTATCCATCTCTAAGGGTACACCAATAAAAGTCTCTTGCAATACAGTTGCTTTCCTATCTTCAACTTTCTCAAAAGAAATTTTTTCAACAGGAACCGTACAACTTACTAATATAAATAAGACTAAAAGCTGTATATATTTCATCTGTATTTTATTTTAGAATTGACCACAAAATTCAAAAATCCTCTTGTAGTCAATTCTGATTACTGTATTTTAATTTTTACCGAAGATATCAGTATGTGCCCAACAACATATTACATATCCACCATAACAAGTTACATTAGTCATATGTGGTCCTGCTCCCCAACATATACCATCTTCCATATAAACTTCACGACTACTTGCTAATGCCTCAATATTAGAGATTGCTAAATCTGATATATTCTCAACATGCTTTTGTGTTTTGTAGATATTATAACTAACAAATACACCAAAAATGGCTACAACTAATAATCCTAATATATTTCTTTTCATAATATATCCTTTAAATTAAATTCATTGATTTCTTATTCTGTGTTTATCCTTTCAACAGAAAAACAAAATGTATTTGTTACAATCCCATATTTATCACTATCTTTGCTCACCTCCTTTTTATAGGGTTAAGGAGTAGACGATGTGCTAGTGAATCCGGCAAAATAAACAAACTCATCGGTCTACTCCTATTAATTATGTTAACTAACTCATTCTAAACCTCACAATTGGTTGATCATTATTTACATCCGTTGCTATTATGGTTTTAGCAGTTTCATCCACCCAAATACCATATACATAATGGTCAAGCACATACTTACATAACGGCTCTCCTTTCAAACTGAATACATAGATATACTTTCCTCCATCTGGAAGAGAACCATTATGCCTTGCAATCTCTTTAAATGTAGTCCCATGAAACACTGCATAAATGGCATTATCCGTTACTTGCACATCGCTAAAGCCCATAATTCCTGAAGAGATTCCATATCCTTCAAATATTTTAAACTTAGGTTCCCCGTTTTCACCAATACGAATAACCTCTGTTCTATCCTTCAAATTATAGACTTCAAGTACTTCACCTAGTTGAGTCACCATTGCTAATACACCGTTATGAGAATTATAATCAATGAAACTACGCCATGCCTGTGCCAATGCTGGACGAGCTTTTCGTAACGCTTGATTATTAATAGATGGGATAGCGCCTATCTTTTTTACAAGTTTCCCATCATCATTAAGCCAACATAATCGGTTTTTACCTGAATAATCAGGAATTATAAAGGTAGTATCATTATATATGGCAAAATCAAGTGGTCTTAAAATATCTTCATCCAATGTCACCGCTTCGTCACGGAGCAGTGAATCACTAGATGAAGAAAAACCTAACCGTGTTAATTCTCTTTTATTGGCATCTAATATCCATACTTGATGATTGTAGAAACGGACATTCTCTATTGATAGCATTTCTGTAGGTGAATCACCACGTCTCCCAAAAGAAGACAAATAGCGGAAACTAGGATATTGGAACAAATGAGCATAATAATCAATACCATGCAAATCCATTACAATGGCTTTATCTCCTCCAACTCGTATCCGAAATGGACAACGAAATAAAGCAGTATCAAGCTCTATTACCTCTCCCTTTAGCTCTTTCTCTTGTGGAAATTCTGAATAAGGAAGTACATTTTCGGCATATTCCTTATTTCTTATTCCACAAGAGATACAGATAAAGAAAAGAAGAAGGCTAATAAAGATCTTCAAGACTGTATCCTCCAGCAATATATTCAACCTTATCATGAGATACAGGACAATCTAAAGTACCCGTCCCAAAACATCTCCCCTGTTGCGCATGTTCGCCAGCAGCTAATGCTTCTATATTATATAGAAGCAATTCACTCTGCACATTTTTATGAGATGAAAAGTATTTAGCAGACAAAACCACTACTATACATAAGAGAAGGAAAATTATTTTTTTCATACTACTTTTGTATTAAAGATTAATTACATGAGCAAAAGTAGTAATGAAACGTTAGATATTCAAAGAATATCGCTAACCAATTCTAACCTAGCATTATTTCTTCAGAAACATAATCAAGCCATAATCCGAAAAGTGCCATTTCATCGATATTTTCTGCAATTTCATTTAACAGGGGGCTTCTCTGGAATAATCAGCTGATATGTACCATTTTTATTTATTATACTAAATGAAGTATCTATTTTTCTGAGCAACAAACGTAAACGTCCAATCGCTGAATGCATTCGTTTATCATTGCCTGAATGATCAGGCCACAATTTATCTATGATAAAGTCTTCCTTTAAAATGTACCCATTATCTTTTTGATTAATAAACAATTCCAAAAGTAAGCTAGTTTGAGCCTGAATATTTTGCTTAATTCCATCTACCTCTATCAAATTTTGATCTGCATAAAATATTATATTTTCTCGCAATAGATAGGAACGCAAAGAAATATTCTCCACTCTCTGTACTTCTTTAATTACCTGTATTTCTACAGGAACTTCCTTTATAATTTCTACAGAAACCTCTTTAACAATTTCCACAGGTACTTCTTTAACAATCTCTACTCTTTCTTTGGTACGTAATAATTTTATTTTGTGGCTGATAATAATGAAAGACTTATAAAATCCGTACCCTAAAACTACAGATAAAAATAAATATAACAGCATTTCCCTGTATATCATACTCCACATTGTATAATATAAATAGCCCATTACCTCAATCTCATAACCATAACCTATATAAAATGTAAAAACTAAATTTGAAGTATTATACCATTCACTCTGATATGTATTTGAAAAACTTACATTACCATCTTTAGTTGTTAAAAAAATACATAAAGCCGATTTAAAGGAAATACCTGATATCAGTAACTGTTCTCTCCATTTAGTATTCAAAGAGTCTGGAATAAGCGGTTTTTTCCCAAATGCAATTGAATGTAAAAAACGTACATTAGCATCATTATTTATATTCTTATGTTTTTTCTCAAAACCAATTTGATACGAATATCTCCCTGACTCATCTTCCAAATATACAGTATCTGGTGTTTCAGAGACTATATTTTCTAAGTTTAAATAAACTGAAAAATTCCCTTTCAGTTGTCTATCATTCAATTCTCGGTCTACCGCCTCAACAAAAGTCTTTTTTGCTTTCTCCTGAAGTTCGGCTACTTTGGATTTATAAGTGTATCTACAAACGAAGAAGAATGCAACTCCTCCAATGCAAGCTATAACAGATAACAAGATTATGCTTTTAAGTCTCATTTTGTTTTAATTCATGTCGTTTTACAACACAAAGATAACAGATTTCATACCATTTGAAGCATTTTACGATAAAAGATATAATTCATTCTACTAAATTAAGTACAAAAGTGGTATTATAGTCAAATAAATGTCCATACTATAAATAATACCGTATCATTATCTTTGGTTCTTTATGCCATAATTGTTTAAATATTTCTCAATCCCACAAATTCAAAAAAACTGTTTCATAAACACCTGATTATAAACCTTATACAAATTGCTATTTTTTCTTTAAAACCAAAGTATCATTCCTTTAAAACCAACGGGCCTTTGGTTTTAAAGAAACAGACCATATATAAGCATAAAAAACAAGTTTGTTAACAATATTCAATATCCGATAAGCATAAAGCAAGACTAGGTACTCTATTAACATCCTGTCGAATATTCCCGAAAAGCAAAAAGGAATTGCTTTATGCCATTGCCAAGGTGGGTGAAGCAGAAAACGTCACATCAGCGAAATTTATCAAACGAGTTACAATTGAAAACTTGCTATTTTGAACAGGAGATGTTTGAATTGTATCCTTACTTAATACAGTAAGATACATTTAATGTGGATAAATTATTTATTTCTTACTAAACGATTAATTATTTCTGAAAATATTTTTCATCTGATTATAATCAAATTCCATATTTTTCAATTAATATATCTATAGCATTTTTCTTAAAGTAATATTGATAAACGACAGGGTTATCATCTTCTAACAAATTGCCAACCAATTTAGCTAGAAATCTATCATTACCTTTCAATATTATCTCCTTGTTAGCATAAAGAAAATCTGCAGAATAAAAGCCTAAATGCTCATCTGATACTCCACCAGGCAAAAGTAAATCAGAATAAAGATTCAAATTAGAATCATAAATACTAGATATTTGAATTGATCTTTTTTTATCCCAAATCACCGTACTTTTATTACTAATTGACATAAATAAATAATCTGAAGAAGATTCAATAGCAGTGATTCCCAAACCTATATTATTTTTTTTCAATGTTTCAATCAATTCAAAAAAGCCCAAGTCTTTATGTTCTTCTATAAAACTCTCACTTGGCTCATTTTCCGGCATATTTAGATAATATCTAGACATAATTTTCCCCTCCTCATATACAAAAAGCTCATTCGATAAAACTGATATAAAGAAATATTGATCATCTAATAACGCTATTGGATAATGCAAAAAAGAATAATGTACATTTTGGGTTGCCATTTTTTTTGCTTTTAATAATGTTTCGCCAATTAATAAGTTATTCTTGATTCTAAATATACTGTATTCACTTTTGCTTTGAGAATAATCATTGGATAACGGATAATACGCAATAAACTCTCCTTCACCACACATCATAGCAGATTCAATGTTAGCATCTTTGGCATTTAATTGAATCGTATTGGAGTAAGTTCCAATATAGCTATACTGCAAAATCTTTCTCGCTGAATTACAGATAAGACATACTAACTTATTATCACGATCTAAATAGAAATTATCCGAATAAACATATTCATCAGGCCCTATTCCTCTATGACTTATTTCATTTATAAAATGTCCTTCTTCATCAAAAACAAATAATCCTCTAGAATCTTTTACAAAGTAAAAATTTCCATCATTCTTTATACATTCAATATCACTCAACAAGCATTCACTTGTTTCCAAAGGAATATATTTGATACTATCTACAATATCATACAAGTCGATTTGTATAGGACAGTCTTTATTCAAAATATCAATGATTTCAATACCATCTTTATGACATGAAACCTGTCGTTGACAGGATGACATAGTTAGAAAAATTATCATAATAACTCTTCCCACATGTACCAATCCTATCAACGAACTATTATTTCTACCAATCATCACTAATTTGATATAATATTTCTCACTTCACCAATTCTACTACTAAGACAACAGTTACCTAGAGAATCTTTGTCACAATTTCCTAATTCATAAGTTAATGCTAAATCGGGAATAGGCTTCGCATCAACTAGAGAAAAGAATACACCATATCCTCCTATAAAGAGGACAATAATTATCATTAATAATATTTTGTTTTTCATAATCATCATTTTATATCATGTATAATTCCTTCGACAGAAGCAATAACAGATAACAGAATTATGCCTTTAGGTCTCATTTTGTTTTACTTTATGTTGTTTTGCACTACAAAGATAACATATTTCGCAACGATTTAAGGTTTCTCATCTAAAAAAGATATAGTTCAATAAAAGAAAAGCCACTTTGTAGTCAAACAAATATTCACAATATAAATGTTGTAGCATCAAAACTCTTATTTATTAAGCTATACTTGTATAAATATTTCACCATTTAATAAGACTGAAAACAGGGTTTCGCAAACTACTGATTATCAACAACATACAAATTACCATTTTCCCTTTAAAACCAAAAGGGCATTCCTTTAAAACCAACGACCCGTTTCTTTAAAACCAACGGGCCTTTGGTTTTAAAGAAACGGACCATATTAAAGCCAAAAGAATAAGTTTGTTAACAATATTCAATATCCGATAAGCATAAAACAAGACTATGCACTTTATTAACATTATTCTATTTGCATAATTCTATTCAAATAACTACCTTTACAGAAAATTGAAACAGGTATGGCAAAAGAAATTAACCCATTTATAGTAACTGGAAAAATAGAACCCGAGTACTTCTGCGATCGCGTGAAAGAATCAGAGAGGCTGGTTAAATCATTAACCAATGGCAATAACCTTGTCATTATCTCACCCAGAAGAATGGGTAAAACGGGACTAATCCGTTTCTGTTATGAGAAACCTGAAATAAAAGAAGAATATTATACTTTCTTCATTGACATACTCCATACATCAAGCTTAAGAGAATTCACTTATCTGCTTGGCAAAGAAATTTATGAAACACTATTGCCCCGCAGTAAGAAAATGGCAAGCCTGTTTATCCAGACACTTAAATCAATCAATGGTAAATTCGGATTTGACCCGCTGACCAATCTACCTACTTTCAATCTGGAACTGGGGGATATTGATCGACCCGAATATACACTGGAAGAAATATTTCAATGTCTGATAGCAGCAGACAAACCTTGTATTGTTGCCATCGACGAGTTTCAACAAATTGCTAAATATCCCGAGAAGAATATAGAAGCATTACTACGCACACACATACAGACAATAGAAAACAGTAACTTCATCTTTGCCGGAAGTGAACGGCATATGATGCAGGAAATGTTTCTATCTTCATCCCGTCCATTCTACCACAGTGCCGATATTTTGGAACTGAAAGCCATTGCACCTGAAATCTATATACCGTTTATCGCAGACCATTTCCAAAAAAGAAAACGGCATATTGAAATCGAAAACATAGAAAAAGTATATCGGCTATTCAAAGGACATACCTTTTATATCCAAAAAACATTCAATGAAGCTTTTGCAGATACACCGAAAGGGAAAGAATGTACACTGGAAATTATCAAAACAGCTATAGATAACCTTATTGCATATAATGATACAATCTTTCGGGAAATCTTATCTAATATTCCCGAAAAGCAGAAGGAATTGCTTTATGCCATTGCCAAAGTAGGTGAAGCAGAAAACGTCACATCAGCGAAATTTATCAAACGATACAGTCTGACATCCGCAAGCTCTGTACAGTCCGCAACTAAAAAACTGCTTGAAAAAGATATTATTACAGAAATAAATAAAGTATATTCGGTTACCGACAAGTTCTTTGGTATGTGGATCAATACTATTTATGGCAATAAATATACCCTTTAGTAAAGATGCAACTAAAATTACCATCAAATAAATTATAAAGTTAACACAATATATGGTAATTACCGAATGCCAATTATATTATTATGTTCTCATTATAAATATTTTAGCCCTATTTCTCTTCAATATCCTTGTTTTTCAAAACACATACGTTATCTTTGTAGTTATAGTACAAAATAAAGCAAAACAAAATGAAATCTAAAAACATCATTCTATTGTTTACTTTGGCATTGCCATTGTTCAGTTGTAGTGAATCACAAAAAAGAGTATCCTTTAGCGAAAGCACAACTGCTAAATCTACCGCTTTGAAGGAAGCCTTTATCTCCATTCCAATGGATATAAAAAAGAAAGGAGATATCTTATATGCCGGTGATTTTAAAGGAGACAGCCTTTTATACTGCTATAGTCTTAGTGAACAACGCTTTGTAAATCAAATGCTACCACAAGGACAAGGACCTGATGAATTTTTAAGCCCTGTCGAATTCTTTCTGTCTGATTCGTCTGCCTTCATACACAATCGATGGCACTTCACAGCGCAAAACTATACATTCAACGCGAAAGACTTTTCCATCCGGCGACAAGGAGAATTGATACACCTGCCCATGAGCATTGACAGAGTCTATCCGATAAGCGAATCACGCTTTATAGCGTCCGGCGTTTTTGAAGATTGCAGATTCCTTATTTTAGATAATGACGGCAATGTTATATCCAAATCTGGCGACTTCCCGAACTATCAAAGTGGAGAAGAAACCATACCCAATACGGCTAAAGGTATGTTTCATCAATCACAATTCGGTTACAACACCGACCGGAAACGTCTGGCATGTGCTACCAGTAATGTACTTGAGCTATGGGACTATAAGCCGGAAACATTAACGCTCCATAAAAGACTATTGTTAGCACCCTATCATTATCAGTTCAATTCAAGCCCAGACGGTGTGTATGCGGAAAGTGATAATCCTGATGCCGAACTGGGAGCACGAGGCATTGCCGTTTCCAATAACTATGTTTATGTACTGTATAACCCAAACACCAATCGGATGCACGAAGAACAAAAAGAAACTCTAAACAGCGAGATTTGGGTTTTCGACTGGGAAGGAAAACCGATACGTAAAATTTTGACAGATACTCATATAGAATGCTTCTGTGTAGATGAAACCGATACTTCATTTTATTGTGTAATGACTGCACCGAACTATTGTATTGGGATAGTGTCACCATCCCATTAACATAGTGACAGTATGTGCCAAGGATAGTGTCACTATCCCGAGCACATACTGTCACTATAACAAATCGAATATTTTGAGCTATTCTTGTCCTATTCCGCCCGCTGCGTAGGCAGCGTAAACTCCTGAGAATCACAGATTACCCCATTCTCATCGGACACCGCTACGCGGAAAGTCACTTCACCATCTTTCAGCTTACTTCCGGCATAGACCGTAGCCGTATAGCGGATACCCTCACCCGGAAGAATTTCTTCTATCATTACAGTAGGAGAAATGCCGATATGTTTCACTTTCCCGACCGTCTCTACAATAGGAACCACGTCATAAACCGGATTTCGTCCTTCATTCATGATTTCAAAGATGATCTTGCTACTTTCTCCCCCGTCTATCGCATGATTGCGGTTATCGTCAATAAAGCGAATCTTGCGCAGTTTCAACTGAGTCAGTTGCTGCTGAGTCTGCGTCCGAGGTTTAAAATTAGAGTGAGACTGCCCTTGTCTGACTTCCGGAACGTAAGCATATTCCTCTATCGGGTCCGGCTTCGGAGCAGTCAGCGCATTCCCTATCGCTGCACCGGCAATGGTGCCAACAATATTTCCAATGGCAGAGCCGCGATATCCGCCCCTCCAGCCACGATTATTATCTCCGATAAGTCCGCCTATCGAACTTCCCAGACTTCCCCCAATTGCAGCACCACCTACAATTGCTCCGGGATTTCCCATACGTCCCGATGCACATCCGCTCAATATCAGAGCAGAAAGCAGAATTACAGTTAGTTGTTTCCTCATGATCATCTCTAATTTTACTATGATTACTCTATCACTTTAAAACGTGCAAAACGCAACAATAGTTGCTTGTCCCCTGCATTTTTAAAATGAATCGTTGCTTTTGCATTATCACCCGTTCCTTCTACCCTGATCACTTCGCCCAAGCCGAAACGTTCGTGTTCTATCATCTGCCCCGCCTGCACTCCTGTTACAGATGCCGAACCGGCTGAAGCCGACCGTGTACTGCTTCCACTCACCGCACTGACCTTCTTCAAATTCTTCGGCACACTGGGTGCAATCACCTGAGTCTTCGGACGTTCACGATCAGAAAATTTAGTACCATAAGGCGTTCGTGTAGGAGATGCCGCACGTGTAAATCCACCTTCGATCTCCCTGCGGAAACGCCCCGCACCTTCATCCACCGACCGGCTGACTCCCGCCTCATGCGGCAACCGCAAATAATTCACATCGATATCGCGCAAGAAACGGCTGGGACTTCCAAACTCCATCTTTCCATAACGGAAACGGGTCTTGGCAAAAGAAATATAACAATGTTCTTCGGCACGGGTAATAGCCACGTAGAACAAACGACGCTCCTCTTCCAGAGCACGGGGAGAATCGCCCACCATACCACTAGGGAAAAGATTTTCTTCCAGTCCCACTACGAATACGTTTTTAAACTCCAGCCCCTTGGCCGAATGAACGGTCATCAACGTTATCTTTTCTCCATCATCCGCTTTGTCCGAGTCCTGATCAGTAAGCAAGGCAATCTCCGAAAGGAAATCTGTCAGAGAAATATTCGGGTTGCCTTCTTCCTGCCGCAACGCGCAGAAATCATTCATACCATTCACCAATTCCTCAATGTTTTCCTTACGACTCAGATTCTCCGGCGAAGTATCCTGACAGACATCATTGATGATGCCGGACCGGCGGATAATATCCGTTCCTATCTCATACGCGCTCTTGTCTGCCTGATCGGTCATAAAGCCTTCTATCAGTTCACGAAAACCTTGCAGTTTGGTGTGCGTACCTTTATTGATATTCAGCCCATAGCTCAATGGTTCGCAAAGCGCCGCCCAAAGGCTGACACCATTTTCAGTAGCAGCGGAGATGATTTTTCCAACTGTCGTATCACCGATGCCACGGGCAGGATAATTAATGATTCGCTTGAATGCTTCTTCATCATTCGGATTCACTACCAAGCGGAAGTAAGCAATGACGTCCTTAATCTCCTTACGCTGGTAGAATGAAAGTCCGCCATAGATTTTATAGGGCATACTTCGTTTCCGAAGAGCCTCCTCGAAAACACGGCTCTGCGCATTCGTACGGTATAATATGGCAAAATCTGCATAGCCGTAACTATGTTCCCGACGCAGTTCAGCTATCTTATTGGCTACGATATCCCCTTCTTCCACATCACTGTAAGCCTGAAAAACGCCAATCGGTTCGCCACGTTCTTTTTCAGAGAATACTTCTTTCCGAATCTGACGTTCATTCTTTTCGATCAGACTGTTGGCAGCACAGACGATGGTTTGCGTAGAACGATAATTCTGCTCCAGTTTAAAGACTTTCGTATTAGGATAAACCTTCGTGAAATAAAGGATATTATCAATATCCGCTCCACGGAAAGAGTAGATGCTCTGCGCATCATCGCCTACCACACAAACACGCTGATTTTCTTTCGTCAGCTGGAGTACGATACTATGCTGGGCATAATTCGTATCCTGATACTCGTCCACCAGCACATAACGGAACTGCTCCCTATAACGGGCCAGCACTTCCGGAAAGTCGCGGAACAGAATATACGTATACACCAGCAGATCATCGAAATCCATAGCTCCCGCCTGACGGCATCTTTCCCAGTAACGGGTATATATTTCACGGACAGCGGGCACTTTGGCTGCCATATCTCCTTCATACGCTTCTTTGTTGGCAGCATATCCCGTAGGAGAAACCAAATGGTTTTTGGCACTTGAAATGCGGGCCTGCACCATCCCCGGCTTATATGTCTTTTCGTCCAGTCCCATCTCCTTGATGATGGAACGGATCAGACTTTTACTATCCGCCGAATCATAAATGGTAAATTGGGAAGTGAATCCGATATACTTTGCTTCGGCACGGAGAATGCGGGAAAAGACGGAATGGAAGGTACCCATCCACAAATAACGTGCCCGCTCCATACCCACCTGACGGGCTATACGTTCTTTCATCTCACGCGCCGCCTTATTGGTAAAGGTCAGTGCAAGGATGTTCCACGGTTGATAGCCGTTTTCCAGCAGATAGGCAATTTTATAAGTCAACACACGTGTCTTTCCCGAACCTGCACCGGCTATCACCAGCGAAGGCCCGTCATTATAAGTCACTGCTGCACACTGACTCTCATTTAATTCCTCTATATAGTTGGTATTCATAACAGCATTATAAAAACAATGAGGATTTTTAACAAACCCTTGGCGTTCAAATTTGTTTCAATACGACAAAAGTATAACATTCATTTGACAATGAAGATATTTTTATGATTTTTCATCACTAACTATTTAACCTAACCACTCAAAGCAATGAAAAAGAGTATATTTTTATCATTTATTTTATGTTTGTGCCTCATCGCCTGCATACCGCAGCAAGCAATGGCACAAAAGCAAAGCCGCATGGAAAAGCTGCTAAGGTATCTGAACGACAATGACGCCGACAAATGGCAGAAGAACAGGGAAAAACTGGATGACGAAACAAAGGCGTACTATGCCGAAGATTTATCATTGATGGACGTCCTCAACGACCTGTGGAACGAACAGAGCGAACAGGCAGCCACCCTCTACTTCGGCTG
>UMJK01007318.1_pt1 | contig 32088 bp, 28 predicted proteins | sample 1966021 | NCBI WGS metagenome assembly UMJK01 (sample SAMEA4836151, study PRJEB28245) | human gut metagenome | biome: gut microbiome; material: fecal sample | place: Denmark | collected 2008
TACGGATGCTTCCTGCTCAACAACTATTTCCCGATTCATGACGATGCCTGCTTTGAAGAGGGCAGACTTATGAAACAGGCGATATACGGAACCGAGGACGAAAAGCAAGCTGCGGTAAACACCCTGAGCGTAATGAACGGCAGAATGAAGAAGATGCTCGAAAAATACTTTGCGTTTTAATTTATGATATAACAAAACCGACCCTTCGCAAAAAACGGAGGGTCGGTTTTGTTATGCAGCAAGGGACTAAAATCGACAATTTATTGTTTCATGCCCTCAAAAAGGGCTTTAATGCCGCGCACTGTTTACAACAAAAAAACGAGTTGTTATAATCAAGAAAACGTTAAATAAATGTAAAAGGAGGAAAAGAAAATGCCATGTGCGAATTGTAAGTATTACGACGACAATGAAAGGTGGGGGTCGAAAGGTTATTGCTCATACTACAGGCAATATGTATACCCCGATGACAGAACGTGTTCGCATTACCAAGCGTATGGCGGATGTATTTTAACAACGGCCTGCTGTTCGTATTTGGGGCTTCCGGATGATTGCGATGAGCTTATGACTATGCGCGGCTTCCGCGACAATTATCTGCGCTTCCTGCCCGACGGCGAGGATATGATTGCGGAATACTATCGAATTGCTCAGCCCATAGTGGACGTCATCAATTCAAAATCGGATAAAGACTCGATATACAAAGCGATTTACGAAACGGTTAAAAAATGCGTGTCGTTTGTGAAGGCAGAAAAAAACGAAGAGGCATTTACAGAGTATACAAATATGATATCAGATCTCAAAAATAAGTATGCACATAGTGAGGGGTAAAAATGATAAAAATTGAAGATTTAAGAGAATTCAGACCGGTATATCGATATGAAGACGGAGAATATGTTACGCTTGATACAGTAAGAGCGGTGATCGCCGAAGCAGCGCAGGAAGCTGGCGTTTCGGTTGATTTTTACTCCGATCAAGTAAAGTCCGGCGGTTTATTTAACAAAAGTGTTGAGGACTGCTTTGTGATGTATAATCCGGAGCACAAGAACGATTATTATTTGATTTGCATCAGGGTGCAGCATCAAGGCAATTTGGCTTATGTTATAATAAACGATTTCGGAAGCAGTTCTCAGATGGATAAATTTGCTCGTTCGGAGTATGCAAAGCAGGATAGACGAGGAAAGAGTCTCTCTTATAAAATTGGTTCAGTGATAGGCTCTACCGTTAGAAATTTAGGAAAAAACAGACAAAAGTTAGAAGAGGAACAGCGTTATTATGATTCTGTACAGCATGTTCTGGATCAGGTTATAAGTTGCCGCTTGCAAAGATGCAAAGGAGGAAAATATGGGCTTTTTGAAAAATTTATTCGGGAATAGCGAAAATCAATTTATCGATCTTGTTCGAGCTCACGAAAACGGTGAGGAATGGGCTACCGCGGAAATACAGAAGATGTGGGAAAGTAACGACTCTACACTGCTGCCGAGAATTTTCAGAGCGTATGTTGTTATATACAAAGATGCAGCTATGCGCGGAGATCGTGATGCCATAATCAAATATGCAAGGGGACTCGAATGGTCAGACAGAGAAGAAGAAGCTTTGCAGTGGTATATGAAACTTATAAATCAGGGCGATACCGATGCAATGCTTGAGTTAGCTTCGGATTATACAGAATATGGCGGTATGGGCGAGAATGACGAAGAGCGTTTTAGACTTATAAAAAATGCGGCTGAAATGGGTAATGCCGAAGCACAGTATAAATTAGCAATGAAATGCGGTTGTGTCGGAGATTTCCTGGGTGAAAATTATTGGGCACAAAAGTCCGCAGAGAACGGTTGCCCAGACGGAAAATTAGAATATGCAAGAGTCTTAGGACAAGAGCTATCTGAACTGATAGGGTACAAAAAAAATATGACACAATTTACAGATCCCGAGATAATGGAATATATCCTTAAAAAATACGAAATTGAATCTCCTGATGACGCAACTGAAATAATCTCGCAGCTGTATTTCAAAGCGGAGCAATTAAATATCGAGTATCTTAACGAAGGTGAAAGCGAAACAGGCTTTAGCGAAGCGATGAAAAATCTTGCGTATATGTACTGGCATCCGACCCCGACGGCGTTTTCGCCTATGCCGTATTTAGCAGCGTATTATTTTTACAGAGACTATTACTACTTCGATTCACAGCCTTCCTATAAGAATTTTGAGCGTGTTGTTGCCGAGTTTGATTTGCCGATAACCGATGAAACTTTGCAGGAATGGCAGGAAACCGATATTTTTACCTGGGCAGAAACGCACGGAATAGAAGTTGTATAAAAAATAATCATAACCACTAGTAAACTAGTGGTTCCAGTCTGTAGAAAAACCCTAAAGCTCAAGAGAGTTTTAGGGTTTTTCTACAGACTGACAGACCCTCCCGAAAAAGCGGAGGGCCTGATTGTTTTTACAAAAAAACCACTTAAATCAACAAAATATTGTTTCATACCAACAAAAAGCGTGTTCGTGCCTGCCCCTATTGACAACTAAAAAATGAGTTGCTATAATCAAGTGAAAAATTAAGATATATGATTAATTAGATAGAAATGATGGGCAGAAATGCCACAAAGTGAATTATACAATATAAAAATGCTTTTATTTAATATGTATGGATAGTTGACAGTTTATCAAGAAACCATGCTTAAGAAGGTTAGGAAGCGGCGGTGTTGAAATAACACCTTTTCAAAAATAAAATTTTTAAAGAACCTAAGTTCGGAAAGAAGGCTAAAATGAAAAATTTTTTTGTAAAAGTGATTTCTGTTATAATGGCATGTTTGATGTTGTGTAGCTTTTTTACGGCGTGTTCAAAGGATTTCAGCAAAGATTCTGACGAAACGCGCCGCATCGTAGACATGGCCGGAAATACGGTCAATCTGCCTGAAAAAGTGAATAAAGTATTTGTTGACTGGGCCTCTGGAGTTACCTTGATTACTACGCTAAGTGCAACTGATAAACTTGTTTGTGCTCCTAAGGCTTTCGAAACAGATACATTTGCTTGGACTAGGATTATATGTCCCGCAATTGATTCTGTAAAAAAAGATGACGATGCATATACCAACTTAGAAGCGGTGTTAAACTATGAGCCGGATTTGGTTATAACCAAATCAACCGATAATATTGAAACTTATAAGAAACTTGGAATGGCAGCGATTTATGTCGACTTTAACAACAATGAATCTTTCAAAGAATCATTAAAAATTGTCGGTAAGGCTTTAGGCGAATCCGAATACAAAGTTGCCGAAAAGTATTGTGAATATTTTGATGCAAACTATAAAATCGTAACTGATCGCCTTTCGAAAATTGACCCAAAATCGAAACAAACAGTCTATTATGTAGATAGCCGTTTTGTAGATCCTTATCATTCTGTAGGCAGAGGCGAAATACAGGAAGAATGGATTACTGCAGCAGGCGGCATTCTTGCAACCGCTGCAGAGTTTGAGGGACGAAACCTTGAAATTAATGCTGAAAAAATACTCGAAATAAATCCTGATATTATTATGATTGGCGCTCAAAATCAGGCGGAAGTGTACGACCTTTTAATTAATAATCCTGTTTTGTGTGGCTTGGATGCTGTTAAAAACAAAAAGGTCTATCGTATTCCCCAAGGGCTCTTCCCTTGGTGCAGGACGGGTCCGGAGGCAGCTATACAGATGATTTGGGCCGCGAAATTGTTGTATCCGACAGAATTTGAAGATATCGACATAAAGACCGTTGCAAAAAAATTCTACAAAGATTTTTACAACTCGGATGTTTCGAATGAAACATTAGATGGAATTCTTTCGGGTAGAATTTGTCCTACGGGAAAGTAGCTTTAAAAGGAGTTAATAATGGCAGGATGTAGAAAAAAATATATAATTCTTATATTTTTCTTGCTTGGATTACTTTTTCTTGCAACTGTGGTCGCGTTATGTATGGGTCAATATAAAATATCGGCATCAAATACACTTTTAATTTTATTTAGCAATATCTTCAAGTGTAGAAGCGCATGGACGGATACTATGTATAGAGTTGTTATGTATAACCGCTTGCCACGAGTAATTTCCGCAATAGCGGTTGGTGCTTCTCTGTCATTGGCTGGTGCGGCTTATCAGGGGGTTTTCAGAAACCCTCTGGTAAGCCCAGATTTGCTTGGCGTATCGAACGGAGCTTGTGTGGGAGCGGCTATATCAATTATATTAGGACTGGGGCATGTAGGAAATATAACGCTTGCATTTATAGGTGGACTCGTTGCGGTTTCTATGACGACTATATTTCCTGCACTGATTAATAGGAGATCCACAATAGCGCTTGTTCTATCTGGTGTGATTGTGGGAGGATTTTTCTCTTCTATACTCGGATTGCTCAAGTATATTGCAGATCCAGACACTAAATTGGCAGAAATAACATATTGGCAGCTAGGTTCTCTTTCTAAAATAAAGATTGAGTCTCTATACATAATATTGCCTATTATGTTAATAGCAGGTATTATTATTTATTTTTTTAGATGGCGAATTAATGTTATTTCACTTGGAGATAAGGAGTCTAAAACTTTGGGTATTAATCTCCAAAGAGAACGAGGAATTATAATTCTTTGTTCTACGCTGCTCACCGCTTCAGCGATATGTATTAGCGGTACAATTGGCTGGATAGGACTGGTGATGCCTCATTTAGCAAGAATCATAGTGGGACAAGACAATAAAAGAGTGATACCAATCTCCGCTTTACTTAGTTCAATTTTTCTTATTGCGATAGATACAATGGCCCGTAATCTCACTGGTGCAGAGATACCCTTAGGCATTATTACGGGGTTTATTGGGACCCCCTTCTTTGCATTTATTGTTGTTAAACAAAAAAACAATGTTTAGGTGATTAGCATGGCGATTATTCAATGCGATAATATTAGCTTCTTTTATGACAATAAAAGAAAAATATTAAATAATGTGTCTTTTTCCGTTGAAAAAGGACAGCTTATAACTTTACTTGGTCCGAATGGTGTCGGTAAATCCACATTGTTGAATTGTATAACAGGACTGTTAAAGCCGCAAAGCGGAAAGATTTTTCTTAACAATGACGATATATTTTCTTTGTCAAGAAAAACTATTGCAAAAAGAATTGCGTATGTGCCTCAAAAAAATAATATCCCATTTGATTATATTGTAAGAGATTTTGTTGTAATGGGACGAACTGCACATTTAGGTATACTAAACACACCTTCTAAGAATGACTATAGGTTAGTAGATGATACATTGCTAAAATTAGGAATTCTTGATTTGTCAGAAAGACAGATTAACGAACTTAGTGGCGGTGAACAGCAAAAAGCCTGCATTGCCCGTGCGCTGGTGCAAGAACCTGAGCTTGTTATATTGGATGAGCCAACGGCTGCTCTTGACTATGGAAATCAAATGAAAGTACTGAATTTAATTAAAGAACTACTGAGCTTGGGCTTTTCTGTAATTCAAACTACGCATAATCCGGATCATTGTCTCATGTTAGGCGGATACGTAGCGATCCTTGATTTGTCCGGAAAATTGGAAATTGGAAAATGTTCAAACATTATGACGGAGGAAAGACTGACAGATGTATATAAAACAAATCTTCGTTTGATATATATAAATGAAATCGGGAGAGAAATATGCGTGCCAAGTAATTTGTTATAGTTGGGCAAGAGGTTTTTGACATTGATGTGATTTTTTAGCTCATATTTTACAACAAGTTTGCGTTTTTAAATAATGCTTGTTAGATTTTGACCTGTAAACAGTAATTTCTGTTAAATGTGAATATCGTGAAGTGGTATTGAAAGGCGTAATATGTTTTTTAATAAAAAAATAAAAGGAAAAGTAGTAGAATGTAGTATTCGTAACGAGTACACGCTTTCACAAGCATATATGGAGTACCATAGAGAAAGAGAGTATGATTATGAATATAATTATTTTTACGATTTAAGTAACGCTTATTGTCACTATGTGGAGTATCAACTTCTTGTAGTGGAGTTCGTGTTTTTAAAAAAGAAAAGGGTTGAAAAATTTACAGATGTTACTTTAAATTCACATTACGACGTTTTTGACAGTATTTTAATTGTTTTTAACAGATTTAATAAAAGTTTTAGAATAAAAGATTAAATAAAAAGGGTTGCTTAGCTTTGCTTGAATAGTGTTGTTGGATATAGCAATTTGCCGATAACCGATGAAACTTTGCAGGAATGGCAGGAAACCGATATTTTTACCTGGGCAGAAACGCACGGAATAGAAGTTGTATAAAAATAAAAAAAGGGGAGTCGTGCAGTGCATTGCACGGCTCCCCTTTGTCATATCAGCTTACTTATTCAGCTCATCAAACATATCCTTTATCATCTTTTTGACCTGCGGGATAACGTCATCAACGGCAACCTTCTCGTTGATGCTCTTTGTGCGGGTCATGACCTCGCAGCAGCCCTCTGCAAGGTTTCTCGGGCTGACAACGACTCTGACGGGGCAGCCGAGCAGGTCTGCGTCGGAGAACATAACGCCGGGGCGCACGTTTCTGTCGTCGTAAATAACCTCGATCCCGTCCTTCTGCATCTCGTCATAGAGCCTGTCGGCAAGAGCCTTTGCGTCTGCGTCGTCAGATCTCAGGCAGCACAGATGAACCTGCCACGGAGCTATCGTTATCGGCCAAATGGGACCGTAATTATCGTGACGGACCTCGCACACGGAGGCCGCGAGTCTGCCTACGCCGATACCGTAGCAGCCCATTATCGGATACTGCTCGTTGCCGTCCTTGTCGAGATAGGTCATATGCATAGACTTTGTGTATTTTGTGCCGAGCTGGAAGATATTGCCGACCTCGATGCCGCGCGATATATTTATCGTGTGCTTGCCGCACTGCGGGCAGATTCCGCCGTCAACTATCTTTGCAAGGTCGTTATACTCGACCTCGCCTACATCGCGCGGGATGTTGAGACCGGTATAGTGGTGGTCGTCCTCGTTAGCGCCGCAAGCGAGATTGGTGGCGCCCTTGAGCGAATTGTCGAAGAGAACCGTTACGTTCTCGGGCAGACCGACGGGGCCTATGAAGCCGGCATGAATTCCGCTCTCATCGGTGATAACTGCGGGATGAACCGCCTCACCCAAGAGGTTGGTGAGCTTCGTCTCGTTTATGTCGAGGTCGCCGCGGACAAAGATAACAACATATTCGTCCGTCGCGTTCTTCTGATACACGACCGCTTTGCAGGATTTCTCAAGCGGGGTGTGCAGAAATTCGCAGACCTCTTCGATGGTGTGTATATCGGGTGTGTATTCTTTCTTGAGCTCGTTGAGATTATCGTCTGCCGTATTTTCCACAATGCTCTGCGCCGCCTCCATGTTTGCGCGGTAGTCGCACTCTGAGCAGACGGCTATAGAATCCTCGCCCACGGGGGTCAGGAGCATATACTCGTGAGAAATGCTGCCGCCCATCATGCCGGAATCGGATTTGACGGTTATCACCTCTGGAATGCCCGCACGTGCAAAAATGCGGTTATAAGCGTCATAGCATTCCCGGTAGTAGCTCTCGAGATCCTCCTGCGAGGTGTGGAAGGAATAGGCGTCCTTCATGGTGAACTCACGAACGCGGATGAGACCGCCGCGCGGACGACCCTCGTCGCGGAACTTGGTCTGAATCTGATATATCATAAAGGGATACTTTGTGTAGCTGTTGGCGTAGTCGCGTACAAGCTGAACCGCGGCCTCCTCGTGGGTCATGCCGAGCACCATGCGCGCGTTGTTGCGGTCGGTGAAGCGAAGAAGCTCGCTGCCGACGCTCTCGTATCTGCCCGACTCATCCCAGAGCGAAGCGGGGAGAGCTACCGGGAACAGAACCTCCTGGCCGCCGATATTGTCCATTTCCTCGCGGATAATATTCTCGATTTTCTTCGTTATGCGGCGCAGGGGAAGGAACTGAGAATAGATGCCGTTGGCCACGTTCTTCATATAGCCGCCGCGCAGCATCAGCGCGTGGCTGTCAATAACGCAGTCGGAGGGCTTCTCCTTGAATCTTTCGCCGACAAGCTTGTCAAGTTTCATCTTTTTTCATCCTTTCAAAAAAATAAGCCCCGGGCTAAAAAGCCTGGGACAAACCATAAAGTCTGCGGTACCACCCAAGTTCGGACAAAAAGTCCGCTCTCAAAGCGACGAAAGCCGTCTTTCCGATAACGCCGGAATGCGTCAGCGCATTTGACGCTGCGGCTCCGAGGCGGGTTCGGAGATTCTGCCGCTGAGACTTGCACCGACCGTCTCATCTCTCTGCCGGCATAAAAACCTAATTTTCCTCTTCATAGCCTTTAACAGTCAATAATTCTACTATGCCGCAGTTTAAAAGTCAATGCCTGCCGCGGTATTTTTTCAAAATTTCACGGTAAAATACATTTTAAATATTGATTTAATATAGGCACTATATTATAATTAACTAAAAAATATAACTCACGAAAGGAAATTTATATTATGGCTGCACAAAACAAGACGAGGCCGTTCGGTATGCGGGATTATTTCGGCTATGCGATGGGCGATTTCGGCTGCAACATGAGCTTTGCGCTGATAACAAACTATCTCATGCTGTTCTATACCCAGTATGTCGGGCTGGAACTAAAAGATTGGGCTTGGATAATCATAGTCGGAAAAGTATGGGACGCTATAAACGACCCGCTGATAGGCGGCATGGTGGACAATGTCCACATAGGCAAGGGCAGCAAGTTCATGCCGTGGATAACCATAGGCGGAAGCTCTCTGATAATCTTCACTACGCTTTCTTTTATGCCGATAGCCTCCATGAGCTATATCTTCAAGGTCATTTATTGCCTTGCCATCTACTGCATTTGGTCGGTTGCCTACACAATGGCAAATGTGCCCTACGGCGCGCTCCATTCGTGCATAACAAACGACCCCTCAAAGCGCACGAATCTCTCAACCTTCAGATCTATAGGCGCGGGACTCGCGCAGGTGCTTACAATGCTTCTGCCGCTTATAGTCTATGACAAGGATCATAATCTCATCGGCTCAAGAATGGTCTATGTCGCACTTGTATGCTCGGCGATAGGCTTTGCCGGCTTTATGCTTGTGCGCCTGCTTGTGACCGAGCGTGTTGCCGCCGAAGCGCATGACAAGACCGATAAGATGAGCTATCTCAAGGCCATAAAGGGCTTCTTTACAAACAGACCTCTGCTTGCAATAACCGCCGTTTCGTTTGCTCAGGTTATCTGCTTTATGTCCATGAGCACTGTCAATGTCATAATATTCCAGTCTTATTTTCACAACACGAAGATACTCGCGGCTGCAAATATAGTACCCTATCTGCCGCTCGTTGTTCTTATGCCCTTTATAGGCAAAATAACGAAGAAAATCGGCAAGAAGAAGCTTGTGGTCATAGCCTCATCGATAAGCCTTGTGGCGGGTATAATCTCGTGCTTTATCCCTATGGATCCCACGGCGACAAGCTCGCTGATAATCTATATGGGCGTGCTCATGCTGCTCTATACAAGTAACGCAGTGTTCACTATAATCCTTTGGGCAATGGTCGTTGACTGTATCGACTATCAGTATGAAAAGACGGGCAGCCGTGACGAGGGCTCGCTCTATGCGCTGTTTTCGTTCTTCCGCAAGCTTGCCCAGGGTCTCGGCTCGGCACTCTCGGCGGGGCTGCTCGCGGTGTGTGGATATGTTGAGTCCCTCGGCGCGAATCAGACGGCTCAGACCGCTTTGAACATCAAAAATATGTATCTCATAGTTATGACCGTCGGCGTAGCGTTGACCGTTGTTGTCACGCAATTTGTCTATAATATCAATAAAGACAGGGGAACGGTTGCCCCCATAGACATAGAACCCGACCCCGCGCCGGAAAATTTTGAATAAATAGAGCCTTCGCTATTGATTTTCAATTCCGCTTTTGATATCATTTATAATTATGAGTCATAAGCAAAGGAGACATACAAATGGATAGACTTGAAATTTCAAAGCTGTTCAGCTCATATGAGGAGCTCGGCGGCAAGGAGATAACGGTCTGCGGATGGATTAAGACCCTCCGTGACTCAAAGGCGATAGGCTTTATGGAGATTAACGACGGCAGCTCGTTCAAGAGCCTGCAGGTTGTTTTCGAGAGCGCAAAGGTAGAAAACTACAAGGATATAGTCAAGCTGAATGTCGGCGCGGCAGTCAGAGTTACGGGTACCTTTATTCTGACTCCCCAGGCAAATCAGCCGTTCGAGCTCAATGCTTCTTCAATCGAGGTCGAGGGTCAGTCAACTCCCGATTATCCTCTCCAGAAAAAGCGCCATACGCTCGAATATATGAGAACGATAGCGCATCTGCGCCCGAGAGCGAATATTTATTCCGCGGCCTTCCGCGTTCGCTCGACCGCCGCTTACGCTATTCATAAGTTCTTCAATGAGCGAGGCTTTATCTATGCTCACACACCGCTCATTTCCTGCAGCGACTGCGAGGGCGCGGGTGAGATGTTCAAGGTAACGACTCTTGATATTGCAAACTCGCCCAAGAACGAGGACGGAACCGTCGATTTCAAGCAGGATTTCTTCGAGAAACCCGCTTATCTGACCGTTTCCGGTCAGCTTGAGGGCGAGGCGATGGCTCTTGCTTTCGGTAAGATATATACCTTCGGCCCCACATTCAGAGCCGAGAAGTCCTACACTCAGCGTCACGCTGCGGAGTTCTGGATGATTGAACCCGAGATAGCCTTTGCCGACCTTAATGATGACATGGAGCTTGCGGAGGCCATGATAAAGTATGTCATCTCCTATGTTATGGAGAACTGTAAGTCGGAGCTTGAGTTCCTCAACAAGTTTGTTGATAAGGGACTGCTCGAGAGGCTTAATTCCGTTGTCAGCTCGGATTTCGCGCGCGTCACCTATACCGATGCCGTCAAGGAGCTTGAGAAATACAACGACGAGTTTGACTACAAGGTCTATTGGGGCTGCGACCTTCAGACGGAGCACGAGCGCTGCCTGACCGAGCGCATCTTTAAGCGCCCTGTATTCGTCACCGACTATCCCAAGGAGATTAAAGCCTTCTATATGCGCCTTAACGATGACGGAAAGACCGTTGCCGCAGTTGACCTGCTCGTTATGGGCATAGGCGAGATAATCGGCGGCAGCCAGCGTGAGGAGAGACTCGATGTGCTTACGGAGCGCATTGAAGAACTCGGACTCGACCCCAAGGATTATTGGTGGTATCTTGACCTTCGCCGTTACGGCGGCGTTAAGCACAGCGGCTTCGGCCTCGGCTTTGAGAGACTGGTTATGTATCTCACCGGTATCTCCAATATCCGCGACGTGCTTCCGTTCCCGAGAACAACAGGTTCTGCGGATTTCTAAAAATGACAGAGCACCCGTACTTTTTATGTGCGGGTGCTTTTTTCGAGAAAAAATCTCCCTTGCCGAATCGGCAGGGGAGAACTCTTTTTTATTCGATTGTCTCTATTTTTATAAGATTTGTGTTGCCGGATTTTCCGTTTATCGCGCCGCAGGTCATTACGATATTGTCGCCCGGCTCGAGATTGAGCGCGTCCTTTGCGACCTTCTGCGCATGATAGAAAAGAACGTCGGTCGAATTGAATTTCTCGCTGAGCACGGGCATAACGCCCCAGGAGAGCGCGAGCTTGTACCACACAGCCCTGTTCGTCGCCATACCGATTATGTCCGTCGGCGCTCTGAAACGCGATACCATGCGAACCGTCATGCCGGAGATAGATGCTACAACAATAGCTTTTGCGTCTATGTCAATAGCCATTCCGCAGGTTGCGTGGGAAATAGCGTCGACGCGGTTCTTTATCTTGAAATCGTTGTTGCGGAAACGCTTTGCATAGTGTATGTGCTTCTCGGTCTCCTCAACTATCTCGGCCATCGTGCGAACGGTCTCGACGGGGTATTTGCCCGCCGCCGATTCACCCGAGAGCATAACCGCGCTCGTGCCGTCATAGACCGCATTGGCGACATCCGAGATCTCCGCCCTGGTCGGGCGTGGATTGGTTATCATAGATTCGAGCATCTCCGTTGCAGTGATAACGCGCTTGCCGAGCAGACGGCATTTAGTGATTATATATTTTTGAAGTGCGGGGAGCTCGGTGAAGGGGACTTCAACGCCGAGATCGCCGCGGCCTATCATTATTCCGTCGCACTCTTCGCAGATTTCCTCTATGTTATCTATGCCCGTGCGGTTCTCTATTTTTGCGATTATGTCTATGCCGTCGCCGCCGTTCTCGCGGAGAAATGCCTTGAGATCAACGAGATCCTGTCTGCGCGAAACAAAAGATGCCGCGATATAGTCGACGTTATTCTGAATACCGAACAGCAGATCCTCCTTGTCCTGCTCGCTGAGGTATACCTGATTGAGCACCTTATTGGGAAAGCTCATACTCTTTCTGTTTGAAAGCTCGCCGCCGGTGATGACCCTGCACCTTACATCTGTGTCGGTTTTACCGATGACTTCGAAAATCACAAGCCCGTTGTTTACCAAAATGCGGTCGCCTATAGAGATATCGTTGACGAGTCCCGCATAGGTCACGCTGACGCGGCTTTGATTGCCCACAATATCCTCGGTGGTGAACGAAAACTCGTCGCCGTCCTGAAGAAATATCTTTCCATGTTCAAAGGTTTTGATTCTGTACTCGGGACCCTTTGTGTCGAGCATTATCGCAATCGGGAGATTGAGTTCTTCGCGCACTTTCTTTATCATATTGAGCTTTTCGAGATGCTCCGGATGAGTGCCGTGGGAGAAGTTGAGCCTCGCAACGTTGAGACCCGCCTTGCACATTTCGGTGAATATTTTCGGGTCGCTGCTGGCAGGACCTATTGTGCATACTATCTTTGTCTTTCTCATTATATCCCTTCATTCCCTTTATATAATCGTATTTATTATATTATATCTTGTCTCCGGGTGCAATACAGCAAAATAAAAAAACAGTCAACTTTTGAAATATACATTATATTGATTTCACTCAAAAACCCGTATATTCCGAGTGCCGAGAAATTGCAGATAAAAAGTTCGGGATTTTTAAAAAAAGACTTGATTTTTTAAGCGCAGTCATATATAATAGACGAGCATTTGATTGCAGACACGGAGAGTTGTCCGAGCTGGTCGAAGGAGCACGATTGGAAATCGTGTAAACGTCAAAAGCGTTTCGAGGGTTCGAATCCCTTGCTCTCCGCCAAAAGTCCACCGTAATTTTGATAGAATTACGGTGGACTTTTTATGTTCCATATGTTATATTGAGTTTGAAGAATAGGAGTTTTCGATCTAAAAATTCAAAAGGTGATAATATGTATTTTCACGCATCACAAATAGGAAAAATCAAGACTTTAGAACCAAGGATTTCAAATCACAATATCCCGCTTATTTATTTTTCGGATAAAAGAGAAAATGTGCTCGTGTATTTGAGTAATGCTGTGGAAAAGGTATGCAAAGAAGGCCGTTTTACATTCGATGGCTTGTGGTATAAATGGGGTTCATACGGATTTGAAAAAGACGGAAGATTAAGATTTGAGGAATACTATCCGAATGCTTTGGAAGATACATACAAGGGGATAGAAGGATATATTTATTCGTGCAGCAAAATCGACCCATATCAAAAATTGGATATTAAAATTCCCAATACCTTTATAACAGCTCAAAAAACAACAGTAGATAATTGTGAATTTATTCCTGATGCATATAATGAAATGATAAACGCTGAAGCGAATGGCTTGATTACCATATTATGATATAACGAATTTATCAGCAATATAAAAAGAAGAGAATGGTTGAAAAAAACCATAATTGATGAATACCGGAACAATAGCGCGCATCCGGATTATCGTTTTTTTCTCGAGTCGAGATTTTCTGCCATAATAAATCACGACAGTGACTTTTGATTCAATAAAGTCATTTTTTGAAAAAGGTTGGACGGTTATCAAAACAATGCCTTCCTTTAACCGAGAACGACCACCCTATAAATGGTTTCTATCAAAATTACGGCTTTTTGATGTTATATGATGTTATATTTAGTTTGAAAAAATGCAATTAAAAGAGGTGGCAAATAATGGCGCGAGCAAGGTATCAGGTCTTGGTCATTCCATATTGCATACAGGACGGCAACGTGCAATTCTGCTTGTTTCGAAGAAGCGATATGGGAATTTGGCAATTCATAGCAGGCGGCGGAGAAGAGGATGATATTTCAATCATTGAGTCGGCAAAAAGAGAAGCCTTTGAAGAAGCCGGGATTTCTAAGACATGTAATTTTTTCAAGCTCGACACCTGCTGCAGCATACCGGCCAGCTGCTTTAAGAATGCAGAAGCAATATGGGGTAAAGAATATTTCGTAATTCCGGAGTACGCATTTGCAGTGAGGGTAGAAAGCGCATTTTTGCAGCTATCTCATGAGCATATAGAATATAATTGGCTGACTTATGCAGAAGCGCACACGCGACTTCAATACGATAGCAACAAGACCGCGCTCTGGGAATTGAATCGGCGCATTGCGCTTGGAATGTTGAAATAGACAACTTCCGTTTTGCCGCAATTTTTCAGGTGAAAATACCGTTTTAAGATGGCACTGCCCCCTTAAATCGAGATTTGCACCTCCCTCTAAACCGTAGTTGCACCCCCCTTGCACGATTTCTATCAAAATTACGGTGGATTTTTTCTATGCCCGAAAACCGCTTAAAATAAGGCTTTCTGACTGTTTTAGCATATAACACAACCCCCGTCACAGAATGTTTCTGCGGCGGGGGATTGTGTGTTTTATAGTAATTATAACTGATCCGCCGTAAATGAATACGGCCGGATTATATTTAACGCAGAATTATATTCAATAATATGTTACATAATAACAATAGCGATTTTTTCAAGTTATGAAATAAAAAGAAAAAATCCCCATTCCGCAGAACGGGGATTTCAACCTGAATTGTTAAACAGATTATGTAAGCAACGGGAAGATATCTCTTATTGCCCATGTTGCGAAAAAGCCGAACACAATAGCGAGCATAAAGCCGTCGAACAACCTGCTTTTTACTCTGTCGCCGATCAGGAAATATATTCCCATAAACGGAAACGACCAAAACATCGGATGAAAATGAAACGCACTTGTAAAATCAAGATGTAACGCACACAAAATCGACCGTGTAAAACCGCAACCGGGGCATTGTATACCGAAAAAATGCCTCCATATGCATCCGATACCGGTAACAGATGAAATCAAATAACCGATACCGAGCAAAACAATGAAAAATAATTTCGGCAAAAGTTCTTTGAACCGTAGCTTCACTTAGAACAGCTTCTCGGGTTCAACAACATAGCTGCCTGTAAGAATCTTAACAAAATCAATGATAGCAAGAATGTAACCGATGCCGAAGCAAAGGCTTGCCACAATTTTAACAATACCTTTTTTGTTTTCGCCCATCATGAAGTTGTGAATACCCAAACCGCCCAACAAGAAGCAGATAATTGCCATTGTGGTCTTGTCTTTGCCGTTGAGATATTCGCCGGATACGGCGCCGTTCTGCTGACCGTTTGCAGGGGGAGGAGTTACGGGGGGCGTCTCGGGATTGTTTACGGGAGCGCCGCACTTCTCGCAAACGTTAGCGCCGGGCATGAGCTCTCCTCCGCAGTTCTGGCAGAATCTTCCGCCGCCGCCTGCCTTAACGCCGCAGTTTGCACAAAATTCCTGGTTGTCGTTGAGCATAGTTCCGCAGTTTTTGCAATACATAAAAATTACCTCTCCAAAATAGATTATGACATATTGGTATGCTATGCCAATGCCATTATAACATGAGATTTTGACTATGGCAATACTATATTTGTTTGTTTTTCATAAATTCTACGCGATTGCGGCAGGTTTTTACGAATTTTCAAATTTTTTGCCAACAGCTGCGATAAAAAACACCTCAACTATGACAAATTCACGGTGCGCTTTTATGTATTGTCTTGTCAAAAGTTTTTTCTGATGATATAATAAATTTGATGAATTATGATATTGAGGAGGTTGTATTTATGTATTTTGACAAGTTTTTGGATTTGTTGAAGCTCGCTTTCCGCCAGAAAGCCGCCGTGTATGATGCCGTTGAATTTTTCAAAAATTTCTTTTCAAACGGATTCTCTATAAAAAAGATTTTTGTCGGATTCATGGTCGTTATCGAACTGCTCGGCTGTCTTGCGTTTGATACACCGCGCACGCCGAGAGGACAAGAATTGAATCTTGACGGCTACAGCCTTGTTTTCTTTGATGACTTTGACGGCGACACTCTTAACACCGATGTTTGGAAACACAGAGGTGTCGGTGCCCGTCGCTGCGGCTTCAATGCGGAGAGCCAGGCGGAGGTCAGAGACGGAAATTTATATCTCACCGCCGAATATCTCGAGGACGGCAAGTTCGGCGCCGGCTGGTATTCGGGCATGATAAGCCTAAAGCAGCACTATCTGCGCGGATATTTTGAGATCCGCTGCAAATGCAACAAAGATAAGGGCTTTTGGAGCGCATTCTGGATTCAGTCGCCCAACAATCCCTATGACCACAACATCTCTCAGGGCGGAATCTACGGCGCTGAAATTGATATCTTTGAAGCCATGAGCGCCGACGCAAAGCTTCCCTCAAGCCGCAATTCCGTTACACAGACAATTCACTGCAACGGGTGGGATGACGATGTTGAGAATATCGACTCCCGCACACTCGGTAAATTTAAGGTAGGCAATGATATTTACAACGAATACAACACCTACGGGCTTGAATGGACGGAGGATGAATACATCTTCTATATAAACGGTGTTGAAAGCGCTCGCAGCTCATTCGGAAACGGTGTTTCGACAATTCCCGAAGAAGTAATAGTTTCGCTCGAGCTTCCCGGCAGCGAGGATTTTGAAAAGGATTATTCTACGCAGATGGTTATTGACTATGTTAAAATTTATCAGAAATGATATATTGTCATTCCGTAACACCGTCTTGTTATATTGAAAATCAGAGCGGGGGAAGGTTGCGCTTGCCGTCGCTGCCGATTCTTTCCGACAGTTGTAAACATGACGATTTTCGGCTTTTTAACAGAGCCCGCCGTAATTTTTCAGATTGCGGTGGGTTTTCCATAATTTAGTGATATAATTTGGTTCTAAAAGTTCGGTGTAAAGTTTTGTTGCATAAATGTAAAGTCAAAGCGGTAGCGACTAAAGGCATTTCTTGCTACAATGAAATCACCAAACAGAAGGAGGATTCCATTATGAATCTATCGGAAAAGATCGTCGTACTGAGAAAGTCCAACGGAATGTCCCAGGAGGAATTGGCTGAAAAGCTGTATGTTTCCAGACAAGCCGTTTCACGCTGGGAAATGGGGACGGCCGTACCCGACTCGACGAATATTCTTCAACTCGGCAAGCTTTTTCATGTTACGACCGACTACCTGTTAAACGACGAATACGAGAGCGATGACGACCTGCCGCAGATTAAAGATGTTAAAACCGACGGTATTCGCCAAGTCGTGATTTTATTGATTACGCTTGAAGTCATATCTTTGATAATTCAATTCGCGACCGTTATCATTCTGCAAAAGGTTTTCTTCGGTGTATTGAGCTTTCTTCTTTTTGTTGCCGCAGTAGGTGGCTTTGAATATGTGTATCATAAAAAAGCGGATACACAAAATGAAGAAATGAAGCGGATTCGCATACGCTTTTACACAGTTTCCGTGTGGCTCGGAGCTTACTTTCCCATTAGACTTTTAGTGCAGGGGATGATGTGGCTCTATCCGCGCACGTACAATTCACTCGTATTGGAGACTGTCATTGCTCTCATCTATTTGATTACGACTGCGATTATCACATTTATAATCAAAAAACGCTGTCTGCCGAAGAATTGATTTTTAATTAATCTAATAAAAATAACCGCTGACCCGCGCCGTGAACGCACAAAGTCAGCGGTATTTTTTATCTAAAGAAAACGACAAAATAAAACCGTAATAAACGCCCCGCCGCGGAGCAATGCCGAGGCGGGGGAGAGCGGTATCTTTTTACTTTGTGTTTAACAAATCCTTGTACTGATAAGCTCTTACATAATCGACAATAAACTGCGCCTCATCCGCATTTTTGTCTCTGCTTGAGGGAACTCCGTTCTCGCCGTACATTTCAACGGAGAGAATGAGAAAAAGCGGATTTTGGCAAACACCGCCGAAATCGCTGCGGCCATACTCCATGCCGTTCAGATAGAAAATATATTCATTCTCATTCCATTCGACACCGTATGTGTTGAACTCCTCATAGGGATTTCCCTTGACATAGGTTCTCGAGACCTGTTTGGCTTTGTGTGCCTCGCCGTAGCCGTCATAGTGGAGATTGCAGTAAACGACATTGTTGAACGGTATGCGCCCGTAATACGGGCTTTCCATTACATCAACCTCGGTGCCGTCCTGACCGGAGCCGTCGACATTGACCACATCCTCGTTCATCATCCAAAATGCGCTCCAGATGTCCGCACCCATGGGGAGAATGCAGCGAACCTCAAAATAGCCGAATTTCTGCCGAAAACCCGTCTCGCGTGAGGATGTGTCGAGCCCCGCCGTGTACCACCCGGCGCCCGTTCCGCCCATGCCCTCATCGAGATATTTCAAGGGGATAACAAGATTGCCGTTTTCTGTGTAGGCCATGTAATTGTTCCAGTAAGAGCCGCGGCGGACGGATGAGGTTTTGCCGTATGTGTAATGACCGACCCAAAGACTGCGGTCGAGTTCACCGTCGAATTCCTCTTCAAACGTCATCTCGAATTTCGACATATCAACGGTTTTGTACGGATTCGGGAAAGTAGGATTTTTCACTCCCAAAGCGAGGATAGAGAAAATATACAGGAGCAACGAAAAAATCTTCACAAAAACATTTCTCATTATAATTTTACCTCTCTTTCTTGTTTTTTATTTGAAGGTTTTTACCTCATCCGAACCTGTGTAAAAGCTCAAAAGCTCTCTTGAAAACCTGACTGTTTTGCTTCCGTATAGAATCTTTTTTATATAGACGGAATTATTCCGATTTAAGTGTAGCAAAAAGCTTTCGGCTTTTCAAGCTTTTCAGTTATTATATCGCTTGAAGGCACGGAATGCTGGGCGTCAGTGCCATGCTTTTTAAAATATTGCACTATGCCGACCGCTATGTCAAGAGCCTGCTGCATAATATTATATGAGAAACAAAAGCCTGCTGTTTTATATATTTAATACAAAAATACATTTACACATCGCCATTATATATGATATTATATACTAAAAACGGAGGTGCTGATTTTGCCTACAATCAACAGAAGAGTTCTTTCCAATTTAATTGAGCTGATTAAGCCTTATATAAGCGAAAGCGTTGTCAGCCTTGACAACTGGAGAATAAGGCGCGGAAAATACGACGGCGAGGGCAAGTTCACCGTATATCCCGGCGAGGAGGATTTCAAAGTCGGTTCCGGATGGCACGGGGGATATGATGATGCCGCGTGGTTTTCGTGCGAATGCGATGTTCCCGTATGCTCACAGGGCGAGAAGCTCTATTTCAACATGAATTTCGGCGGCGAGACAATTATCAGATTTGACGGCGAAATAATAGGCAGCGTTAGCTCAAAGCTTCATAACGGCTGGGTCTGCAGGGAGAATATTCCGCTGCCCGAGAAGTATGAGGGCAAGCATATAAAGATAGAGGCCGAGAGCGGAATATGCTGCGGCGGGTTCTGCGACGACGCTATGGCAGGCGCCAAGGAAACTTATTATGACGCGGTTTCCTCCGGAATTTTACGTGTTAATAAGCTGTGCGAGGATTATTACTATAAAGTGAGAACTCTTTTCGACAGCGTAGAGTTGATTTATGATAAGGTCATCGCCGAGAGAATTTACAGAGCTGTCGACGAGAGTGTTCATATGTTAAGATTTGATTTCACCCGCGAGGATTTTTTAGACAGCGTCAAGCCAGCGTTTGATGTTTTAAACAAGCATCTCGGCGAGCTGCCCGATTATCACCCTGGAAAGGTTATAATGTGCGGCCATTCGCATATAGACGTTGCGTGGCTTTGGACCGTAAAGGAGAGCGAGCGAAAGGCAGTGAGGACATTTGCGAACACTCTCGAGCTCATGGACGAATATCCGGAGTATAAATTTGCTCAGAGCCAGGCCGTGCTTTACGATATGGTCAAAAAATACGCGCCCGATATTTTCAGCCGTATCAAAGAAAAAGTAAAGTCCGGACAGTGGGAGGTAATGGGCAACGCATGGGTCGAGGCCGATACGAATATAGCCTCGGGCGAGAGTCTTATAAGGCAGCTCCTTTACGGCAGAGAGTTTTTTGTCAGAGAATTCGGAATCGACTCCGACACCTATTGGCTTCCGGATTGCTTCGGCTTTACCTGGGCGCTTCCTCAGATTATAAAAAAATCCGGGATGAAAAATTTCATAACCGCGAAGCTCTGCGCAAACGATACCAATGCATTCCCGCATTCAATGTTCAAATGGCGCTCCCATTCCGGCGACGACGTGACCGCATATTTTACGAGAGTGTCGTATCAGGGCGAATATGACGTAGGCCGTGTTTTTGAATGCAGAAACGGCAACAAACAGTCGTCTATAGCGGACATTTCGTTCGGGATGTTCGGATACGGAGACGGCGGTTCGGGTTCTACTACCGATATGCTCGAACGTGCAGAGGCATTAAAAAATATCCCCGGCGTTCCCGAAACCGTAAATTCCTCCGCACACGAATTCTTCGATGAAATCGGCAAAAAAGCCGACGAATTCCCGGTCTACGACGGCGAGCTCTATTTTGAAAATCACAGAGGAACATTTACAAGTCAGGCGTTCGTCAAGAAAAACAACAGGCGCGGTGAGTTTGCACTCAGAAACGCGGAGATATTGTCATCCGCCGCCGAGCTCATGGGAAAAAGCGATTATGACGGCGCAGAGCTTGAAAGGCTGTGGAAAATACTGCTTGTAAATCAGTTCCACGATATTCTTCCCGGCTCGAGCATCCACGAGGTATATGAGAATGCGAGAGAGGACTACGCTGAGCTAAACAGAGGACTTGAAAAGCTTATAAACGAGAAGTTGAACGTCCTGTTCTCCGAGCGTGACCCGGAAGCGTTTACGGTTGTAAACTATCTGAATGTACCGTATACGGGTGAAGTCAAGATAAAGCTTCCCGAGGGATATAACGGCGTTGAATATGCGGACGAACAGATTCCGTGCGCCAAGCTGTCGGATAAAACGGGCGATTATATTTCGTTTGTTGCCGAAAAAATTCCGTCGCTCTCGGGACGCACATACCGCTTCTCAAAGAGCGAGCATCCGACACAACCGTGTGTCAAGGCAGAAAAAAATCTGCTTGAAAATAATATTTTAAGGGTTGAATTTGACAATAACGGCGAGATAACATCCGTATTTGACAAGGAGAACGACAGAGAGGTGCTTGCTGCTGTCGGCAACACACTGTGCATCTATCAGGATAAGCCCATACACGAGAGCGCATGGAATCTCGAATTCGATTATCGGATGACTCCGTATCCGCTTAAAACGGCCGAGAGCATAGAAGTCGTCAGAAGCGACAGCGTCGCGGGCGAGCTTAAAATCCTAAGAAAGTTTAACAAATCGACCGTTACACAGTATATTTCACTAAAAAAAGATTCGCGTCAAATAGATTTCAGAACCGCCGTTGACTGGCACGAGAGGGAGAAGGTGCTCAAGGTGAATTTCCCCGTCGGCGTGAGAAGCTGCTCCTCAACGAGCGAAATCGCGCACGGCTCCATACAGCGCCCCACTCATTATAATACCTCTTACGATCTTGCAAAATTTGAGACATGTATGCACAAATGGGTCGATCTTTCGGAATCCGGCTACGGCGTGAGCGTTCTCAACGACTGCAAATACGGCTTTTCTGTTCACGAGAACAATATAGACATAACACTTATGCGTGCGCCGATCTGTCCCGACCCCACGGGAGACATAGGGTATAACGAGTTTACATATTCGCTCGTTCCCCATGCCGGCACTTGGCAGGAGGCGGGGATATCCGAGCTTGCCTATGCGCTCAACAACCCGCCCGCGGTTGTTTATTCCGCTGTCGGTTCGCATGACGGAGAACAGCTTATCTCCGTTAAGAGAAAAGGCGTTGTTCTCGATGCGTTTAAAAAAGCGCAGAATGATGACGGATACATTCTGCGCGTATTTGAGGCGTATTCCTCAAGAGGAAAATGCGAAATAGACTTTTGCAAGGCAATAGAGAGCGTCACGGAATGCAATCTTATGGAAAAAGACGGCGAGGCGCTTTCTCATTGCGAAAAGTCGTTTGTCTTTGATATAAAGCCGAACGAGGTCAAAACATTCAGAATAAAGTTTAAATAAATCGGGAATTTTAGAACTGACTTTCAAGGCGAAGCTCCTGCGGCAGGTGCGGAACGTCGTTATATCTCAGAAATCTTTTGCGCGGAACGTCGTTTATCAAAAAAAGCTCGAATTTATTTATGCAGGTATTGTGTTGAACGATATTTACGTTTATGTCGTAACGGAAGTTCACGAGGCTGCTCAGCATATAGCAGATAGCTCCCGCGTGAGAGACGATAAGGATTTTTTCCGGATTATACCTTTTCTGCTTTCCGTCCGTGACAACCGTCTCCGTGGCGTTCGAATATCCGGGGAGATTGATGTACTTATCAACCGCATATTCAAGACGCTCTATATCCGCGCCGCAGCCATTTCCCATGCTCGTTTTTGTTATGTTCAACTTCGGGTAGACCGACCCGAGAAGCTCTGTGTTTGCCTCAAAATCACCGGGCGTCTCCGTTTCGCAGAATTCCGGGACAATAATAATTTCGGGGTTTCCCTCCTGATGCCGTGCAACGGCCGCCGCCGTCTGCACGGCTCGGCACATATGGCTGGAATATATCTTGTCAAACCTTACGTTCGCTAAATACCGACCGAGGCATTCCGCCTGCTGTTCACCTTTCGGGGAGAGCATACTGTCGAATTCGCGCGATTCGCCGATGTTGGATAAAGATTCTCCGTGCCTCACAAGATAAACGTCCATATTATTTTTCCTTTCCGACCTGCTTTTTTCATGATTATAACAAATTTACCGAAAAAAGCAAGCTGCAGTCTTGATTTGTATTAACATACATATAAATTCGGATGGACAGCCGATTGAATAAAAAGGCCGCCCGGGTAAAATATAATTTGTCGGCGGAGAGATATCATGTGAAATTTTCCCTTATCCCTTTTTCCAAAGCTTGACGGCATCGGAAAAAACTGCTAAACTCTAAAGTGAGAACAGAGTTTTGCGGAGGGATAGCAATGGATAACGGGCTTATGTCCATAGGAAAAGCAGCCGAAATGAGCCATTTGTCGGTTGCGACACTGCGGCTCTACGACGAATTGGGACTGTTGAAGCCGAAATATAAAGATCCGGAGACGGGATACCGCTATTATGATATCGCTCAGAACGCGCGTCTCGATATGATAGTCTATATGAAGGAGCTCGGAATGAGCCTTACAGAGATAGGCGACGTGCTCGAAAAAGAGGATATAGTGCTGATAGAGACGATACTGACCCAAAAAAACGAGCAGCTGCACCGTCAGATGCGCGAGCTTCGGGCGCAGCACGACGCGGTGGAGCGCGCCATAGCCTCTATCGAACGGTACCGCAAATCGCCCGAAACCGGCACGGTTGTTCTCGAATATATCGATCGGCGTTATATCTGGGGCGTGCCGTGTGCCTGCAATTTTTACGAGGAGGGCTTGCGCGCCTTCGAGCAGGAGCTTGTCGTTCTGCGCAAGGCGCTTATGGAGCGCGGATTTTTGCAGGCGCATTCATATAATGTCGGCACATCGATAAAAAAAGAGGATTTCATCAACGGAAACTTTGTTCCGCAGGATACGTTTGTTTTTGTCGGTTATCGGGATCAGCAGACTCTGCAGGAAACCGTCATTGTCGACAGCGGTATGTATGCCTGCGTCTATCTTGACAGCTTTGACGATGAGGTTGAATATGCAAAGCTGTTGCTGCAGCACTGCAAGGAGAATAACCGCACCGTCTGTGGGGACTATTTTTGCGAAATAATGACAGAATTCAATGTTTTTGACGACAGTAGACGCAATATGTTTTTGCGCCTGCAGGTACCGGTAGAATTTAATCGATAATTTTTTCACGATTTTCCTTGACTCTCAACTGAGAAGAGGGTTTATACTATAATTGCAGGAGGCGGCGTATCCGCCGAAATAATAATTGCAGTATAGGAGGAAATTTCTATGGAAAAAATTAAAGTTGTACAGTACGGCTGCGGAAAAATGAGCAAGTACATTCTTCGCTACCTGCATGAGCACGGCGCACAGATAGTCGGTGCGATTGACGTTAACCCTGCGGTAGTGGGACAGGATGTCGGCGATTTTGCCGGCTTGGGCATCAAGACAGGCGTTATAATCTCCGACAAAGCTGACAAGGTTCTTGACGAGAGCGACGCTGATGTTGCGATCGTTACTCTGTTCAGTTTTATAGACGATATTTACACTCACGTTGAAAAATGCGTTTCGCGCGGCATCAATGTTATTACAACGTGCGAAGAGGCTATTTATCCCTGGACGACGGCTGCGGTGCAGACAAACCGCCTTGATGCAATCGCAAAAGCGAACAACTGCACAATAACCGGCAGCGGTATGCAGGATATCTTCTGGATCAACATGGTCGGTCTTGTTGCCGGAGGCTGCCATAAGATTACTAAAATCAAGGGTGCATACAGCTACAACGTCGATGAATACGGCTTGGCGCTTGCCAACGCTCACGGCTGCGATCTGACGCCCGAGGAGTTTGAGCAGAAGATAGCTCATCCCGATGAGTTTGAGCCGTCATATGCCTGGAACGCAAGCGAGGCTATCTGCAACAAGCTCGGGCTGACAATTAAATCCATCGACCAGAAGCACGTGCCGTGCATTATTGACCGCGATATTTATTCCGAGACTCTCGGCAAGACTATCGAAGCCGGACGCTGTATAGGAATGTCCGCCGTCGTGACTATCGAAACGATGCAGGGCATTACAATTGAAGAGGAGACTATAGGCAAGGTCTACGGCCCCGATGACGGCGATATGTGCGACTGGCAGATTACGGGCGAGCCGAACACCGAATTCCACGTCGTAAAGCCCGCAACGGTCGAGCATACATGCGCTACGGTAGTCAACCGTATTCCCGCGCTTCTCTGCGCACCTGCGGGTTACGTCACAGCCGATCAGCTTGACCCCAACGAGTATCTCACTTATCCCATGGAGTTCTATTGCTGAAAAAAAGCACAGCCTTACGGCACAGTCGGATAAAAGCCGACTGTGCCGTTTTTATCGGCATAAGCAACACCCACCGCTAAGCGGTGGGTGTTGCTTTTTACTGCATTTATATCGCGCAATATCATTTTGCGATTTTTGCAAAGAAATAGTCTCCCGCATCTATCGGTACGCAGTACTTGCCGTCGGTCAAGGTGATATCCCGACAGCCCTCAAGTCCGGTGAGCGAGGAGTGATTTTTTATATCGATTACCGCAACGCGGCGCGCGTCTTTTATCTGCACCTCGCCGCCGTCAACGCTCTTATCTATTCCGTCGTTATTGAATACCGTCAGATACCAGCCGTCGGATATTTTGCCGATAAACCAATGCACTCCGCCCGTAACCCAAATCGGCATGACTTCTTTTATGAGCCGTTTCGCTTCTTCTGCGCTAACGGCATTTTGATGCTTCTCTGCAAAAGCACTGTCTCCGCTAAGGTCAACAAGATATTTGTATTCGCCGAAAACCGATTCGCAGTCGGCATGGATAATGTCAAAGGCGTCGGGAATATCGCTGTTTATAAGCGTTTTTGTCTCGTTGCCGTATCGTGAGCACGACGCGCCCATAAGCTCGTCTATGCCGTGACATGCGGACGTATATTTTTTCTGCCTTTGCAGGTCTTTATACGGAGTCTCTCCGAGCCACTCGCCGCAATCCCTGCTCGGAAGAACGGGCATATCCTCGGGCAGAACTATTGCCACGGGAGTAAAAAATTCTCCCGCCCGATATTTTTCGACAAAACGCAGAAAACCACGCTTAACTTCTCCGTAAGGGGAGAGGACAAAGTCCTTGCTGTCATAAAAAGTGTTGTAAACGCCCCATTCCTCGCTGATAAATTCCGCGCCGGAGAGGTAGGCGTATATTAGTATTCTTTCGTGCAGAGAACGGGAGCTGCCTCCGTTGCAGCCCGCCGATTCAAACGGAAAATCTCCGCCCTTGATATTCCATTCGTTTTCGCCGTTCGCGTGATAATTGCACACGGAAAAAGGCCGCCCGCCCCACGGCTCGTAATAAGCTCCGAAACTCTTTTTATAAGCCTTTGACATACCTCTTGCATAGGCAAGCTGAATGTTGGCGCCCGGTGTCTGCGCTCCTATTTCGGGCATAATTCTCTGCGCTCCGAGCTTAAATTCAAGATTAGGCGCCATCATCGCGCTGTCACAGGGCAAAAGCCGTCCCGAAGTGAACTTCATCCGCATATAAAACAGCTTTCTCGCGTTGTCTAAAAGCTGCTCAAAGCAGGACGGCACGGGGAAACATTCCGCATATTCTTTTGCGGTCGCAGCCTCAAGAAAAATATTCTCAAAAGGGAACTGCCGCAGAATTTCTTTTTTTATGGCTCTTTCGTTCCAATCGGACGCGTCAAGATTTTTAAGTTTGTCATAATCCGAGCGCATATTCGACATCCACTCGTGCATCTGAAAACCGTAAAAATTGCCGAGCGAATCGACGGTTTTCATATCATACGGATATTCTTCGATATATGCTCCGCCCTGAAGCCTGTCGATATACCACGGCAAGCCGGTTTCTGTTATCAGGCTGTACAGCTCTCCGCCTTTTGCGGCAAGTGCATTGAATTTTTTGCAGTCGGGCAGCATTAGTGACTGGCAGAAACGAACCCCCGAAAATCGGTCAAGCAAGCCGCATTTTTCGTAGCCGCGCCAAATCACGCTGTCATAGCCGTGGAAAAAAACGAAGTCCCTGTTTTTCAACTTTGTCCCCCCCCTCATTATGATTGCTTTATGCTCTTATGCCGGGAATTTGACAACTATCGTCGTTCCCTCGTTCGAGCTCTCCTCAACATACACCTTTCCGCCGTGAAGCTCGGCAATTTCCCAAACCAACGAAAGCCCCAGTCCGACTCCGCCGTATTCGCGGCTTCTCGACTTATCGACTCTGAAAAATGCCTGGAAAATAATCCTTTGATATTCCTTGGGGATGCCGCAGCCGGTATCCTTGATTTTTATTTCAATTCCGTTTTCGTCTTGATTAACGGAAATCCGCACTTTTCCGCCCGTCCTGTTATACTTGACGGCGTTTTCCGTAAGATTAAAAATAAGCCTGTATATAAGCGGGTCGCTGCCCGTCATTGTGCCTTGTCCGTCATATTCCAAGGTTATATCGTTGCTTTCGGCAAGCGGGGCGATATCCGCAAATATTTCCTCTATCATCGGGGTGAGATCGATAAAATCGTTTCTCGGCACGGACTGCAAGCCGTTCATTTCGAGCAGCGTCTGAGTCATCTGCGTAAGTCTTTCCGTCTGCTCCTGCAAAAGAGTGATAAATTCAGCGGTTTCCGGCAAAACATCGGGATTCTCGGCGGCGAACAGCTCCAGCTGCGCCTGCATGAGAGCCAGAGGCGTTCGCAGCTCATGCGCCGCGTTTCCCGTGAACTGCCGCTGCGCCTCAAATGCGCAGTCGAGGCGCTCCAGCATACGGTTAAAGGAAAGGCTGAGCTCACGGAACTCCGCCAAGCCGTTGTCGGAAATCTGCATATTGCTGAGATTGTTAAGCTGAACCTTTTCAACCTGCGAGGCAAAACTGCGCAGGGGCTTCAGTGCGTGCCCGCTGATAAAATATGCCAAAATGCCGCTTAAAAGCGTCACGGCGGCCGTTATATACCAGTTTGTTTTGCAAAAATCCGCCTGCGCCCCGTGCACTACAATGGTAAATTCCTTATCCATTCCGGCAAGAGACGGGTCAAAGAGAACAGATTCCGAGGCGGACGCTCCGTCGCTGTATTCCTGAACAAAGTTGCCTATAGAATCCATATAATGTATGCCCGAATAGCACAACAGCAGATTCATCAAAACGCAGGCGACGCATATGAGAAGAGATGACATAAGCGTTATACGCCATTGCAGGGAAAGCTTTTTCATTCTTCCGCCCCCTCAATAAGATATCCTTCACCGATACGGTTCCTTATCGGGTCATAGCCGAGAGCGGTGCGTAGCTTCTTGCGAAGCGCCGAAATATGCACTCTTATGGAATTGCTGAAATTGTCTACGCTGTTATCCCAAACATGGTCTATAAGCTCCTCCTGGCTTATGGGCCGACCTTGGTTGAGCATGAGATATTCCAAAATTCCAGTCTCCTTTCGCGTCAGCGTTAGCGGCTCTCCCTGCGCGCTCGCGGTGCGGGCTTTTGTGTCAAAGGACAGCGCTCCGCAGGTAAGAACAACGTCGCGCTGAGTAAACTGCCGCAGTGTCAGGCTTCTTATACGCGCCTCTAGCTCGGCGAGGTGAAAGGGCTTTGAAAGATAGTCGTTCGCGCCCGCGTCAAGTCCCGCAACTTTGTCGGCTACTTCGTTGCGCGCGGACAGTATCAGAACGCGGGTCTCGCGATCCGATTGACGGAATTTGCGCAGCACGCTCATGCCGTCCTGTTTCGGCAGATTTAAGTCCAGAATAACAAGGTCGTATTTTTCGCTCCCGAGCAGTTCGAGAGCTTTTTCGCCGTCATAGCAATAGTCTATGCTGTAAGCCAACCGTCTGAGGCTTCTTACGATTGTTTCGCACAGTGCGCGCTCGTCTTCTACCACCAAAAGATGCATGACGATCCTCCTTTTTCACTTTAACAAACCGTTTTCCGTTTTTCATTATAACACAGGCAGATAAATTTTTTGTTAAGTTTCCGTTCTTAACGGGGATTTTAACTCCCGCGATGTATGATGTGATTGAAAACGCGAAAGGGGATATCCGAATGAATCACAGAAAAAAGGCGGCGGTGCAGGTCTTTCTGCTCTTGGCGGGGGCTGTTATGCTGTGCTTCGGCGCATGGCGCGGCGAGGCGGAAACCGTTTTAAGCAAAGCAATTAACGTATGTCTGGAGTGTGTGGGAATTGGGTAAAAAGAAGTCGGGTGTGTCGGCTGTTATGTCACGCTTCAGAGGTATGTTTCAAGCGGGAGCCGCACTGCTCACCAATATTCATCTACCAAACTTTTTTAAGGGCAAAATATATCAGGGCTCGGCGAAAACGGTATGCGTGCCGGGACTCAACTGTTACTCCTGCCCGGCGGCAACCGGGGCCTGCCCCATAGGAGCCTTTCAAACGGTGGTCGGCTCGTCAAAATTCCGCTTTTCGTATTATATAACGGGTATGCTGATTTTGATAGGGGTTTTATTGGGAAGATTTGTTTGCGGCTTCTTGTGCCCGTTCGGTTGGCTTCAGGATCTTCTGCATAAGATTCCGGGGAAAAAGCTCTCTACGAAAAAAGTCAGACCGCTGACCTATATTAAATATGCCGTGCTGGCGGTTGCCGTGGTGCTGCTGCCCGCATTAGTCGTCAACGACGTCGGATTGGGTGATCCGTTTTTTTGCAAATATATATGTCCGCAGGGCGTGTTAGAGGGAGCGATACCGCTCTCTATTGCAAATCAAAACATTCGCAATGCGCTGGGCGAGCTGTTCACATGGAAGCTGGCCGTCCTCGTGATTGTAGTTGTATTAAGCATAATCGTTTACCGCCCGTTTTGCAAGTGGCTCTGTCCTTTGGGCGCACTGTATGCCCTGTTTAACCGTGTCTCGCTGTTTCGCATGGCGGTGGACAAGGACAAGTGCATCTCGTGCGGAAAATGCGCAAGGGTTTGCAAAATGGACGTTGACGTGACAAAAACACCGAATCACACCGAGTGCATACGGTGCGGGAAGTGCGTTACAGCCTGTCCTACCGAAGCCGTGCGTTTTTGCTACGGATTCGGAGACTATAAAAATACTGTTAAAAAAACAAAGACGGAAAAATGCAGTAAAGACAATGACAAGGAGGAAGCGTATGTATGCAAAGAAAATCATAGCGGTTGTAACGGCTGTTCTGCTGATATGCAGTCTTGCCGCCTGCTCTGTCGTGAGCAACAGAAGAGTGAGAAATCTTGACAAAGATATGATGCAGCCCGGCATAACGGAAAACGCAGATATGTGCGAGAGCGGCTGTACCTGCGCAAAACACTAAACGAACGGAAAGGATATGAAAAAATGATAAGAAACAACCGAATCAAAAAAGTTATTGTGCTGCTGATGGTCGCAGTGCTTGCGCTGTCTTTTGCGGCCTGCGGCGGCAACAAGGGCGGCTCGATGGACAAGAACCCCAAAAACGCCAAAGAGGCGAAAGCCATGTATAACAGCCTGATGGCTCAGGAGAATGAAATTCTGTCGAAAAACAAAGAACTTTGGGAAAAAGTGTTCATGTCGGCGGACAAGGGCATGACAATGATCGAGGACGGCGGCAATTACGGCGATTTCCTGCTGAAGACCATAGAGTCGGCAAAGGATCAGTTCTCCGCGGACGAGCTGAAGCTGCTCATGGAGGAGGGCGAAAAGATTCGCAAGATAGAGGTAAAGCTGACGGAGCTTGAAAATAAATATCCCGAGCTCGGCAAGAAGGATTCGAGCGGCGGAGAAAGCGTGCCGGCGGACATGGCGAGCGGAAAATTCCCCGCATTCACGGGAAAGGATTTGGACGGCAACGAGGTCAGCAGCGACAAGCTGTTTTCGGCAAATGCCGTCACGGTCGTAAATCTTTGGTTTACAACCTGCTCTCCCTGCGTAGGTGAGCTCGAAGATCTCGAGAAGCTGAGCAAAGAGCTTGCGAAAAAGGGCGGAACCTTGATAGGCGTCAATTCTTTCACACTCGGTGGAGATTCAAAGGCTATAGCCGAAGCCAAGGAGGTTCTTTCCAAGAAAAACGTATCGTATAAAAACGTATATTTCGATTCAAACAGCGAGGCGGGAAAGTTTGTTTCAAACACATATGCTTTCCCGACAACATATGTTGTTGACCGCAAGGGCAATATAGTCGGTGATCCCATAGTGGGCGCTGTCACGGGCAAAAAGCAGATGGAAACACTTATGAGCCTCATCGAAAAGGCGATAGCCAACGACAAGGCCTGACAGAGATAAAAACGCTGCTGTTTCGAACGTACCGAGTAAAGGAGGAAGAGAACATGAAAAGAGTTTCGGGCTTGCTTTTGTTGGCGCTTTCAACCGTTTTAATTCTTTCGGGCTGCGGCATAAATCACGGAAAAGATGATGCGGAAAAGAAAAAAGCGAAAGGAGAAATGACGCAAATGGATTTTTCAAAAGAACCCGAAAATGTTATCTTCCTTGCGGGCGGCTGCTTTTGGGGCATTGAACAGCTTATGCAGTCTATCCCCGGAGTTATCGACGCGCGCAGCGGCTATGCAAACGGCACCTGCGAGGCCGATGCCGACTACAAAAAGGTGTGCTCGGGCGGTACGGGTTTTAGAGAGACGGTAAGAGTCGAATATGACCCCGAAAAGGTCAGCCTCGACGCACTGCTGCTTGCGTACTTCTATGTCATTGACCCGACGGTTAAAAACCGACAGGGGAACGATGTGGGCAGCCAGTATCAGACAGGCATTTACTACACGAACGAAAACGCAAGACAAACAGTGGAACGCATTGCCGAGATAGAGCGCAGCCGAAGCAAAGATTTCTTTGTTGAGATAGGGCCGCTGATTAATTTCTATCCGGCGGAGGAATATCATCAGAATTATCTCGAGAAGAACCCCGGCGGTTACTGCCATATTCCCAAGGCGGAGATAGAGCTGTTTTCAAAGCTTCGCATAGACCCGGGTGATTACAAAAAGCCCGCCGCAGAGTCCATAAGAGACAAGCTCACATCCGAACAGTACCGTATAACTCAGGAAAACGGAACGGAGCGCCCTTTTGAAAACGAATTTTGGAATCAATTCGAAAAGGGGATCTATGTCGACGTTGTGACCGGCGAACCGCTTTTCTCGTCAACCGACAAATTTGAAAGCAGCTGCGGCTGG
>UMJK01026662.1_pt1 | contig 28333 bp, 36 predicted proteins | sample 1966021 | NCBI WGS metagenome assembly UMJK01 (sample SAMEA4836151, study PRJEB28245) | human gut metagenome | biome: gut microbiome; material: fecal sample | place: Denmark | collected 2008
TTCATCAACTTTGTAAATCAGGTATCCCTTATGGGCAAATCGGTGATATTCGTTGCGCATGAACGTGAGGAAAAGAACGGTGAGGAAAAGCAGATACGTCCGGAAATCGGTGGTTCATCTGCCGGTGACCTGATTAAGGAGCTGGATTTGGTCGGTTACATGGAAGCTATCGGAAAAAAGCGTACCATTTCCTTCAATCCTTGCGAGAAGTTTTACGGAAAGAACACCTGCAATCTTCCTGAACGCATGGAGATTCCAATCATTATCAATGACAAGGGTGATGTGACCGGAGAGAACAATTTCATGACGAATATCATCAATACCTATTCGAAATATCAGGAGAAACAGACAGAGCTTTCTTCCGAATATGAAGACCTGATGGAAGTAATCAAGGCGCAGGTGGAACTTGTGAATGACGTGGAGTCGGCCAACAGCGTGGCAAAATCACTTGCAGGTATGCAGCACATTTTTGACAGCAAGCTGCAGGCTGGACAGCTTCTTAACAAACGATGCAAGGAACTGGGTTTGAAGTTTGACAAAATCAAGAAGGAATATGCAGCAGCCTAAGTACAGAATGTATCCGTCACTTCTGGATAAGTTTGAAGCTTATCTGAGGGCGGATGAAGAGGTGGATAGCTTCTTCAACATAGACAATGAAACCGGAGAGTACAAACGCTCTCCGGAAGAAGTTGAAGCGGAACTGAAACAGTCCCTGATTGACGCTATCAACCGTGTACCATTTGTCAGCGAAGCAGCCGACAAGGGTACGGCCTTCAATGCGCTTGTGGACATGGCAATCCATAATGAGCCGCACGTTCCCAGTGAGCGTGCTCCGTATTCCATTATCGGAGACAGGGAAACGAATACCGTTCAGGTGACTTTCCCGGCTACGGAGCTGGCACCCATGCGGAACTTCCTCTTTGACCGCGCCTGGGTTATTGAGCAGGCCAAGTATTTCGATGGGGCGGTAAGCCAGTTGTATGTCTCTGCAATCCTGCCCACACGATACGGTGATGTGGAGCTTTACGGATTCATCGACGAGCTCAAGCGTGATGTGGTATATGACATCAAGACGACAAGCTCGTACAGCTTCGGAAAGTATGAGCACGGCTGGCAGCGGCATGTGTATCCTTACTGCCTGATAGCTTCAGGAGAGATGGAAAGCGTAAGCGCATTTGAGTATACGGCCTTTGCATTGAAAGGCGGTACCAGCCGCACTCCGCTCATTTCTGGGACACGTTATCCGGAATACTATACCTACAATCACAAGCAGAGCGTAAAGTTGCTCACAGCCCATGTAGAGCGTTTTATTGAGTTTCTGGAAGCTAACAAAGAATTAATCACTGATAAAAAGATTTTTGGACAATGAGTCAGACAGCTATTCTGGTGAAGGAAAAGGGAGTGGTGAGGATTGACAAGCCTTTCGACTTCATGTGCAGCCAGCTTCGGAACGGACGTTACAAAGTCGTCATCGAGCGCTATACGGAGCCACGGACTATCAGTCAGAATGCCTTGATGTGGCTTTGGTTTACGTGTATCGAGCAGGAGACCGGAACGGACAAGCAGGACGTACATGACTACTACTGCAGCCTTTTCCTTCGCCGGACGGCTGTAATAAACGGAAAGGAGACGGTTGTTGCCGGAAGCACGTCACGCCTGAACACTTTGCAGATGACGGACTTTCTTAATAAAGTGAAAGCGGATGCGGCGGCTGAGCTGGGAATATCGCTTCCTCTTCCGGATGACTTGTACTATCAGGAGTTTATTAACGAATATAAATACAGGAGATAAGGACATGGATATAACAAAAGCAAAAGTGACGAAGGATAATACCCTCGTTGCAACCTATATGGATGAAACGGGTACGGTGACGGTAGAGGGAAAGAACCTCGTGACCAATGACCTGATAAACGCTTTCAAGGCTCTGGTTCCCCACATGGCTTTCCTCTGTGAACAGAAGGAAGCGGACGGTAAGGAGTTCCTGGAAGATATGCCGGAGAATATTGACAGCATCCTTGAGGTGACCGGATATACGGTGGGAGCTGACGGTGACAGCAGGGGAGTTACACTGACCGGAAAGCGGTTCCTGAAAAGCAACAAGGTGCTGAACCTGAATGCACCGTTCACCAAGTTTACAGACGAAAATGAGGACTATGCATTTCAGTTTGAGCTGGAGCAGGCCATAGAATCATGCAGCTATGAAGTGAACGAGTATATCTTCAACAAAAAATGGAAGGTGGTACAGCAGGAACTTCCGTTCGAAGAGCAGGCTGCTGCAGATGTTCAGGCTGATGTGATACCGGAAGCACAGACGGCAGCTCCGTCAAGTCCGGACATTGAAGCCTTTCAGAAGATAATGGATAACTCGAAAGTGACGATAGAGGTGAACGGGAAGAAAATCAAGCCCAGAAGTTCCGGCCGTCACAAGACCACACAGTTAGCATCATAATACTATGTTGTACCCATTTTGTGTAACGCAAACCCCGAATTGCTATAAGATAGCATTTCCCTATCATCCCACACTGAAAGACTTGGTACACCGTATCCCGAGTGTGGCCAGGAATCCGAAAGCAGCCTACATACCTGATGAACGTGCATGGAAGGTTTCGCTTGAAGATAAATGGTATGTGGATAAGATGGGAGAGTGGGCAGTATCTGCAAGGATATGCAGCCGCGTACAGCGTTCGGTATCTTCCAGGGCTGTAACGGACTACACCATTCCTGATTTGCCGAAGCTGACCGTTCCCCACGGGCTTCTTCTGGAGCCTTACGAATACCAGAAGGAAGGTATCGCCTATGCCTTGCAGCATAAGCGGTGTATCTTCGGGGACCAGCCGGGACTGGGAAAGACGTTGCAGGCAATAGGCACGGTTACGATAGCAAAGGCGTATCCGTGCCTTGTTGTTTGTCCGGCCGCCTTGAAGATAAACTGGCAGCGTGAATTCAAGAAGTTTGCCGGAAAGCAGGCGATCATCCTTGATGACAAGAACAAGTCAAGCTGGCAACGCTTCTACGAACAGAAGAAGGCGGACGGTACGGCCTTGTGCGACATCTTTATAACCAACTACGAGAGCCTGAAAAAGTTCTTCGTGCAGGGAATAAAGGATGATGCACGTTTTACCATGCGTTCCATCACGTTCGACCCGCGTATCTCACTTTTCAAGTCGGTAGTGATAGACGAGAGCCACAAGTGCAAGTCCAGCAAGACACAGCAGAGCAAGTTCCTGGAAGGAATATGCAAGGGTAAGGAGTACGTGCTGGAGCTTACGGGAACTCCGGTTGTGAACAACAATACCGACCTTATCCAGCAGTTGAAGATAATGGGACGTCTGGAGGACTTCGGAGGATATAAAAACTTCTGTGAAAAGTTTTGTGCCAGGCCTAAGCAGAGTTCCAATGTGAAGGAGTTGAACTGGAGACTGTCGACCACCTGCTTTTTCCGAAGGGAGAAGGCCAAGGTACTCACGCAGCTTCCGGACAAGTCACGGCAGTATATCGAAGTGGATATCACCAACCGTAAGGAGTACGACAAGGCGGAAGCCGATTTGATTCAGTATCTGCGTACATACAAGAATGCGGATGATGAAAAGATACAGAAGGCTCTGAGAGGTGAGGTAATGGTGAAGATGGGAATCCTGAAATCCATATCCGCAAGGGGCAAGATTAAGGTGTTCTCCGAGTTTATCCATGACGTGATAGACGGTGGAGAAAAACTGATAGTCTTTGCCTACCTCAAGGAGGTTGTGATGGAGCTGAAAAACCATTTCCCTGATGCGGTGACCGTGACGGGTGATGATAATGCAGTTCAGAAACAGAATGCTGTAGACCGTTTTCAGAATGACCCGAAATGCAGGCTGATAATCCTTAACTACAAGTCGGGAGGTACGGGATTGACGCTTACCGCTTCCAGCCGTGTGGCGTTTATCGAGTTTCCCTGGACGTTCTCAGACTGCGAGCAGGCAGAGGACAGGGCGCACCGTAACGGCCAGGAGAATAACGTGAACTGTTACTACTATTTAGGGAAAGATACAATTGACCGCTATATGTATGACGTTATCCAGACCAAAAAGAACATTGCCAACGGTGTGACCGGAACGGATGATGTGGTGAAGGAAAGCGTGGTGGATATGGCCATGAACTTATTCAGTCAGAAGTTATGAAAACTATACTGCAATCATTGAAAGAAAAGGTGGAGGGTGGAAATATTACTCTCAGAGAAGCCGCTATCAGGTTACATGAAGCCGGATGGACAAACTTTATAGATGAAGAAACTACAAGAAGGTTGCTTAAACTGTAATAAAATGAGAAAGCAGACTACACCGCTATCAGAAAGCCAGATTCAGCATGATTGCCTGACATGGTTCAGGCTTCAGTACCCGAATCTGGCTTTGCTTCTCTTTGCAGTTCCGAACGGTGGCCGCAGGGATGCAAAGACAGGAGCGAGGATGAAATACGAGGGAGTTGTAAGGGGAGTTGCCGACCTGATACTACTTATCCCAAAAAAGGGATATGCTTCCCTCTGTATTGAAATGAAGACACCGAAAGGGGTACAGAGTGACGGGCAGGAAGAATGGCAGAGAGAAGCCGAGAAGTACCGGAACAAGTATGTGGTATGCCGTTCTTTACAAGAGTTTATTTACGAGGTTAATTCTTATCTACTATGACCTACATTGACTACATTAATCAGTTTTGGCAAATTCGACGGTATAAACCGATGACAGCGCATGAGGCAGACTTCTATTTCTTTTTGTTGAAGGAATGCAACATCCGGAATTGGCTTTGCCCATTCGAATTACCAACACGTCTAATCCAAGCCGAATTAGGTTACAGCAATAAGACTGTAATTGATTTGCGCAACCGATTGAAGCAAAAAGGGATGATTGATTTCATTGAAGGGAACAGAAGAGAAAAGGCTGCTTCTTATATTCTTTTAGTTACCTCAGGTAACCAAATTGTAAACCAAACTGGTAACCAAAGTAGTAACCAAAACGGTAACCAAAGTAGTAACCAAAACGGTAACCAAACTGGTAACCCTATTATAAAGACTAAGAATAAGACTAAGAATAATAATAACTCTGGCGAGTTATTTCCGCCCGAAGAAAAACCGAAAAAGAAAAAAACGGCAAAGGCAGAATTTATCCCTCCCACATTGGGCCAGGTAAAAGCCTACTTTGAAGAAAAGCTTCCGGACTGGGAAAGGCAGGCGGAAATATTCTTCTATCACTTCGACAGCCTTGGATGGCGTAACGCTAACGGAGCAAAGATTGAGCGTTGGGACAGCAAGGCAAATCTTTGGATAATGGACGAACAAGCAAAACAATATCAGCATGGAAAACAATCTGAAAACAGTTGCGGAGGTAATAAACCAAGCGACATTGGTACAACAGCCGGAAAGCTTAAAGCGGTTGAACTCTGATTCAAGGCAGGCGGAATCATTCTGGAAGCAGAAGCTGGTAGAGTGCATGACCAGTGTATCACCAGGATTCGTGATAGATGCCAGAAACCGCAGGGAGTTGGATGCACTGTACCGCTGGGTATGGGAAAGAGCCGGCCGTATCATGGGAGGAAGTCTTGACCCGTGCAAGGGCATTATGCTTTGTGGACCGATAGGAACAGGAAAGTCCACACTCATGAAAGGGCTGCAGAAGTACGAAAGTCTGGTAAACAGATATGCGTTTGCTTTCGGACGGAAGGATTTAGGCTTTGCGTTCGTTTCAGCGGCTGAAATCTCATTACGCTATGCGGAACAAGGAATTGACGGAATAATTCGCTACACGCAACGAGAATGCGCCACAGGGCTATGTATTGACGAGATTGGACGTGAGCCTGCGGACGCAAAGCACTTTGGGACGGGACTGAACGTAATACAGACCGTTTTACAGCTTCGCTATGAGTTTCGTCATGAGTATTGCACTTATGCGACAACCAATCTGGAGCTGGATGATATACCGTCACGGTACGGAATCTACATTGCAGACCGCTGTAAGGAAATGTTTAACATCGTTCATGTAGGCGGTGAAACTCGACGACAATAATAACCAAAAACCACATCAATATGACAAGTTTTAAAACAACAATCCAGGCGTATTTGGAGAATCGTGCAAAGACTGATTCTCTCTTTGCCGAAACCTACAGGAAAGCGAACAAGAGTATCGAGGAATGTATCAAGTATATCTACTCGAAAGCCAGGAAGCTGGCAAAGGAAGGAAATGCAGTCGGGGTGGATGATGCAACCGTATACGGATGGGCAGTCCATTACTACGACGAGGATGACATTAAGGTTAAAGATGTGAAAGAACGTGTGGAGGTAGTTGCCCCGACCACAGTACAGGAACCAGTAGTACAAGAACCAGTCAAAGAAGAAAAGCCGGAGCCGGTGAAACAAAAATCTGCAAGAAAGAAAACGAAGCAGGAACTACAAAAGATATTTGATTCAAGACAACTGTCACTATTTGATATGTAACTATGGAAAGAATAAACTTGAATAACTTAGTGCTTGAAATGAGTACACACCTCAGACCTATATCCGAAAAAGAAAAAGAATATGCAAAGACTATATTCCCATCAACCGGATACTACAAGAAAAGCGGTGAAGTGTGGTGCCATTGCTGTGGTAACATAGAATATCAGATTCCTGGTATATTGGAGGTGGATTTAGAATTAGGGTATCAGTGCAGCTGCCTGAATCATCTCATATTAGAACAAAATCAACAGAAAGATAATCTGACAGAATCGAAATATTACTCTGTGGTGCATACTTACAATAAATGGCAGGTAATAAGAACATTTTATGTCCAACGAATAAACCACAAAGGGTATCCAACAAAATATACCATAAATGAAGTTTATCAGAATTGGGTATCACCAGATGGAGAAGAGATAATCGTATCAAAGAGGTACACTCGTGGAGTAAATTTCTTCAAATGGTATTACGACACAGAATATGTAATAAGAAAACACAATAAAAGCTGTAATGGATATTATGTACTTGAAGACGTGTTCGATGTGACTGGTAATTATTTCTATCCAGACTATAACATCACAAGAAAACTACGAAAATACGGATGGTGCAAAGCTATAGAGAAGTTGCCATACGTGTCAGTTGTAGAGTGTATGAAGATGCTGCTGGTATCAAGGCATGCAGAGACAATAGTAAAACAAGGACAGTACGATGTATTCCTTTGGATGGTAAGGAGTAATAAACAAGATTTGGAATATATGCCGCAAATGAATATCTGTCATAGAAACCATTATGTGATAACTGATGCATCAATATACTTTGATACGCTTTCGTTCATGAATATGACCGGGAAAGACATTCACAACCCCAAATTTATTTGCCCAGATGATTTGTACAAAGCGCATGAAATTGCACTAGCCTCATATAAAAAGATAGAAAAGAAAGTAACAGAAGAAGAGAAGCGCAAAAAAGCAGAAAAGGAGAATAAGGTTTACGTAAAAGAAAAAGAGAAGTTCTTTGGAATAAGAATAACAGACGGAGAACTATCAATCCAAGTCTTACAGAGTGTGTTAGAGTTCATAGATGAAGGTGACAGCATGCATCACTGTGTCTATGAAAATGAATACTACAAGAAAAAGGATAGTCTTATCTTATCAGCAAAAGTAAACGGAGAACGTATGGAAACTGTTGAGGTATCATTAAAGACATTTAAAGTAATTCAATCACGAGCGGCCTGTAATAAAACAAGCGCATACCATAACCGTATAATCGAACTTGTAAACCGTAACATGGGATTAATCAGGAGGGCTGCATCATGAAAGTTTGTATCGAGTGTGGACGGAACCTTCCGGAAAGAAAGTTCCGTGCCTATGAAACGAAATCCGGTACCCATTACACCAGCAGGTGCCGGTTATGTGAGAGCAGACACACGTCTGAAAGAAGAAAACAGGACAGGCTTCATGGACGGCTGGCCAGATACACCAACGAGCAGCTGGTGAACGAACTTCGGAAACGTGGAGCCTATATCATGTATGGGAAAGACTTTGATTGTGTAACGACGATTTGATATGGAAGAAGTAAATAAAAAAATATTTATAGAATACGTATCCCACTTGTATAGTACCGATAAAAGCTATGAGGTTATTGGTAAAACCATTAAAGCTGTAAAGTTATTCCTTGAAAGTGATTATCAGGTAAACCGTAAAGGATACAAGGCTTATATCAGAGAGAATGCCGTTGAATTATCTGATAAGCCATACATTAAAGATGCTCTATGTGGGTTCCTTAATTATCTTGGTATTGGATATTCACGCACACGAAAAGAGAAATATGTTAAACCTCTGGAGAAGCTAAGCGATGTTTCAGAAAAGAACATGAAACTGATGAATGAATTTGTGTATTACCTTACGCAGGATGAAGATTACTCTCCACACACTATTGAAATATATTCATTTTCAATTAAGAAATATTTCGAATACGCCAACGAGGTATCAGTTGACAATTACAAGCGTTTTGTACGGATGCTGGAGGATGAGGGATTGTCTCCCAGAACAATACGCCTACGTATTACCGCACTTGAACGTTTCAGCAAATGGATGAAGAAGCCGATAGAGTTGAAGCGACCAAAGTTCAAAAAGGAGTTGAATACGGAGAATGTTCCGACAGAAGCCGAATACAACAGGCTGCTTGAGTATTTGAAAACTTGTCCTAACAGGGACAGGTACTTCTTCATCAAGATACTGGCTACAACCGGGGCGAGGGTAAGCGAGTTCTTCCAATTCAAATGGGAGGACATCCTTTCCGGTGAAGTCACTCTAAAGGGAAAGGGCAACAAGTACCGGAGGTTCTTTTTCAGCAGGCAGTTACAGGCAGAAGTAAAAGCATACGTAAAAGAGAGTCACAAGACAGGATATGTAGCAGTTGGTAAGTGCGGAAGGCTGACACAGAGGAGCTTGTGCCAGTCAATGAAAGACTGGGGCGATAAGTGCGGAATAGATAGAAGCAAGATGCATCCTCATGCTTTCCGGCATTTCTTCGCAAAAATGTATTTGAAAAAGAACAATGACGTGGTACAGTTGGCAGACCTGTTGGGACACGGAAGTATTGATACGACAAGAATTTATTTACAGAAAAGTTATGACGAACAGAAAAAAGAATTTAATAGAAGCGTTGTATGGTAGCTTCATGTTCATGGATAACCTTCCGGAATTGATAGACCGGGAAAACATTTACGATGAGACCGGACATGTGGATTTGGAGTTTATGACTGCAATCCTGCAATGGATGTCAAGGATGGCAGAAATAAATGTGAAAGTGCAGAAGTCGTTGAACCGTCTGTTGGGGTGTGACGAACTGGAGCAGAACAACAAGCGCAATAAAGATGATTCGGGAAGTAAATGGAGTGTGGAGGAAATCCTCATGCACTGCACGCTTGAGGACAATATTTTAAAACTTCCTCAAGTACAATTTAATAAGAAGTCCTATGCTGAAGCAAAGAAATGGATTGAAGAAGCCGGAGGTAGTTGGATGGGCGGTAAGGTACAGGGATTTACATTTCCATTTAATGCTGAGAGAGTTTTCTCAATACTACACAAGGGTAAGAGGTGTAACCTTCAGCAGGACTTCCAGTTTTTTGCAACACCTCCAGAAGTAGCCGACTGGCTTGTTATGTTGGCCGGTGGCGTGCATGAAGATGAAAAGATTCTGGAACCCAGTGCTGGTACTGGTGCTATCATAGATGCGATTCATCGAAGCTGTCCGGACGTAATTGTAGATTGCTATGAACTTATGCCGGAGAATAAGGAGATTCTATCGAAAAAGGATAATATATGTATTCTTGGAGATGACTTCACGAAGTGTGATGTTGCACAGTATGATAAGATTATAGCAAATCCACCATTTAGTAAAAACCAGGACATTCGGCATGTAAGGCGTATGTATGAGTGTTTAAATCCCGGCGGTGTCCTGGCTGCAATAACTGGTCCTCACTGGGAATTTGGAAGTGAATCTGAGTGTAAGGATTTTAGACAATGGCTGGAGGATAATGGAGGGAAGAAATTCGAGATTAAAGAAGGCACTTTCAAGGAAAGCGGAACTGGAACTAAAACTATAGCAATAGTAATTAATAAGTGAAAACGAAATTGTATTACCTGTTTCTGGCAGTCATGTGGTGGCTGCTGGGATAGGTGGAAAGGAGAAGAAATATGATGCAAAAACAATTACCAAATGTAATGAATGATAAAGGGTATCAGAAAGATGCACATGATTTTGCAAAGAAAATTATGGAGTGCAAAGGAATTATTTATCCATGTAAGGATTTAAATCACTTTCAGGAATGGATGGAAGAAGCTTTGTCAAAAGCTTACTTATATGGTGCGCAAAGTGCTGTAAGAGTAGGTTATCTTCTTGCTGATAAGGATTGGGAGGAAACATACAAAGGATTAAAAAAAGAGATTGCTGAATTGAAGGAAAGAATAAAGGAGGACTGATTATGGTAAAGACTGAATTTAAAATAGGAGAAGTGTTTCAGTGTGGATTGATTAAACTGAAATGCGTGGAAAGCATAGATGAATTAAACCCATGCAGAGAATGCGTTCTTGCTAGCCATGTAGGGTGTGTTGGTGCTATAGGGATTTTAGGTGGTTGTTCTGCCTTTAACCGCGAAGATGAAACAAATGTCATTTTTGTAAAGGTTGAGGAAAACCATGAGTCCGTCTGAATGCCATAGTTGCAAGTGGTTCTATATAATAGAACTGAAAGGAGTAAAAGAATACTTCTGTACATACTCGAAAAATCATCAGACAAACATGAAGTTCGGTCGAATCGTAGATATTCATAGAATCAAAGTTGTAATAGAAAGGAGATACAATGAATGAAGATAGTGTAATAATTGAGCTTGATACTGTTCTTGAATACAGGGACGGTCAAGTGTACATAAAGAAGATGGTTACAAGTGAAATGCCTGTTACACTGACATTTGCTATCATCGAAGCATTGAATAAAACGATTGTTGAGTATTATAAAAAACGATAGGAAATGAAAAAATTTGAAGATATATATGCTGAACTTGTAAAAGAGCACGGAAGTGATTCCGGAGAGGAGTTTGCAAAAGCAATGTTTAATGCAGGGCGTGATGTAAGTTTTACTCAGAACCTGAAAGATTTAGTCACGAACGAAGAGATTATGGTAAGTCTTTTAACATTTAATGCAATTGCTATGGCAGAGCGTGCTGTTAAGGTAAATGCTGCAGATCTGAGCATTTCAACTGAGATTACGATAAATGAAAATAAATACTTCACTCGGCTTAGTTCAATTACATTTAGTGCTGAGAAAAAAACTTTGGAAGAAAGAGCTGTAGAGATTGCTAAAAACATTCTCAATTCAACTGTTATCTATGATTTTGAAGCTGTGTTGTCTAAGGCTATTTGGGCTGGGTATAACTTACGAAAAGAAGATTTCGAGGAGGACTGAATATGAAAGCAAAACTAAAAGTATCATGGGATTTTAATAGAACTGAAATAGAAGAAGGAACAGAGGTAACCATCATCAAAGGCATGGAAGCAGATGCAGATGGTGTACTTAATGCACCATACGGTATGTGTTATCTTTGTGAATTAGACGGTGTTATGTCTTATGTTCCTGCTATATATCTTATCATTACTGACTGGGATAATACTGATTGGGAACAGCGTAGATATGAAATAGCAAAGGAATGTTTAGCTGTACTTATGAATAGTGAAATGACTTTAGAAGATGCTGCAAAATTAAGTGTTGAACAAGCTGATGCTTTGATTTCTGAATTAAAGAAAACGAAAAAGCAATGAAAGCAATATCCATTAAACAGCCGTGAGCGAGCCTTATCTAAAATCTTACTGACAACCCTTGTCAGTGCTTTGTGGCGGTTATCGGGTAAATTTGTTTCTGTAACGCAAATACCGAGATATATGGAAGTGATTTACAGAAGTACAGAAACATTGAAGAAGCTGGAGGACAATCCGAGAACCATATCGGAAGGGCAGCTCCAGAAGTTGAAGGAATCCATACAGAACAATCCGGACTATTTTGAAGCACGTCCGATTATTTTGTCAGACCGAACGGGGCATCTTGTCATTATTGCAGGAAACCAGCGCTATGATGCGTGCGTGCAGCTTGGAATCAAGGAGGTTCCTACGGTGCTTATCCCGAACCTGACAGAAGAGCGTGAGCGCGAAATCATTATCCGTGACAATGTGAGCAACGGGGAATGGGATATGTCCCGTCTGTTTGAATGGGACTGCCGGAAACTTATGGAATGGGGTATAGAAGGCATCAGCTTCCCTGATTTGGACGATTTTCCCGGAGGTATGGAAGATACTCACAACGTGCTGCGGAATGAAAATTACGAAGCGGGAGCGCATATCAAGTACCTGGCATTTGAAGGGTACAAGATACCGATAACCGATGTGGAACTTGAAGGGCTGAAACAGCGTGCTGCCGAGTATCTTGAGGAGAACGGAGTGATGATTGGTTTCGTAAATAATCTGCTGGGCTTATGATGGAATACATTGACATAGAATCACTGAATCCGGCAGAGTACAACCCAAGGCTGCTTACTCCGGAAGCGCAGGAAAACCTGAAGAAGTCGATAACGGAGCTTGGCATCATCAAGCCGATAATTATCCGCAGGTCTGACAAACGAATCATGGCAGGCCACCAGCGCACAAAGACCATGAAGCTGCTTGGATATACTCATGTTCCGGCTTTCGTGCTGGATGGCGTGAACTCAACGGATGAGGTACGCTTCAACCAGCTTCACAACTATGCCGAATGCGAGGTGTCGGAGGTACAGCCGGACATACGTGTTTCTGTTCCTGAAGGAACGGAAGGTTTCTTTATGGTACCGAACAAGGATATAGCCGTCATTACCAAGGGTGGGAACAACTCACGCGTAGTGGACCTAACGAAGATGATTCTTCGCTATGGCCAGTTTGCGAATGCCGTATGCAACCATGAAGGAAAGGTCATCATATCCACCGTATACGCCAAAGCGGTGAAGCTTCTGGGTATGGACCTGCTTGTCTATGTACTTCCGGAAGGAAAGGAGGAGATGGCCCTGTCTTATTTTTCGAAGGAATACGGTGTCTTTGAATACTCCCATCTGGAACGGAAGACTTACATACAGTCTTTTGCACAGAAGGCACGTCTCAGGGAGAAAAACGGTGTTCCGAGCAGCAGGAGCCATTCGACTCTGTACGAGCGTCTGGTGCTTCCGTTCATCACGAAGGATATGCATGTGCTTGACTTCGGAGCCGGACAGAAGGACTATGCCACCAGGCTGAAGAAGGATGGATACCTCATTGACGCGATAGAGTTCTTTCACCGGAAGGACGGGGCTGACGTGATAGACGAGAAGGAGATACGTCAGGACTGTGCGGACGTGTGCAGGACATTGTCGGAGTATGGCCTGTATGATGTCGTGGTATGTGACAGCGTCCTGAACTCCGTAAATTCCCTTGACGATGAAAGGAACGTCCTTCTTTCCCTTTCTGCACTGTGCAAGCCGGGAGGTATGATTTTCTGGTCAGGTATCCCGCTATTGTTCGCACAGAAGGCTTCCGAGAGAAAGGAGACTCACGACTACCGTTCGAAAGCACTGTTTCTGGATGCGGATAACTTCACGGCAAACTTCCGCTTTGGAGAATGGTATTTCCAGCATTATCATTCCACGGCAGACGTATGCCGTCTCACGGAAGAACTTATCGGTTCTGATTTCAGGATATATGAGAAGGGTATCGAGGTAGACAAGTCACGGGAACTGCGCGGATCATCCTTTCAGGTATCCGTCATGAACGAAAGAAGAGCTGAGCACGATGTATATGCTGAAGCTCTCAGATACGAATTTACCCTTCCTCTTCCTAACAACAGAAGATGGGATTTGGATAAGGAAATATTACCCGTTTTTGAAAAATTGTGATTATGGCAGCACCAAAAGGAAATAAGTTCTGGATGTTAAGAAGCAAGCATGGCAGGGACAAGCTCTTTGCTACGCCTGAACTTCTGTGGGATGCGGCGTGCGAGTATTTCCAGTGGTGCGATGAGAATCCATGGACAACCAGAAAGGCCATACAGAAAACTGTACCCGTAAGAGTTACCAAGGGGAAGGAGATTGTAACAGAGAACCAGCAGCACACACAGCAGGAGGTTACTCCCACGTCACGGCCGTATTCTCTCATGGGACTGTGCGTGTATTTGGGCGCTTCTACAAACTGGTGGAACGAGTTTCGTTCTGCCTGCATAAATAAAGGGGATAAAGATTTTTTGGAGGTCATCGCGCGTGTGGAGGAAACCATCAAGACCCAGCAGTTCGAAGGGGCGTGTGTCGGTGCGTTCAATGCGAATATCATAGCCCGTACTTTGGGGCTGGCCGACAAGCAGGAGGTGGACCATACGACGCAGGGAAAGCCATTCAAGGGATTCGATTTTCTTCCCTATACTCCGGAAGCGGACAAACTGAAATGATATGGGACAGAAGGTCAATATAAAGCAGAGGTTGGCATACAATTACCTTCGTGATGACAGGACGAAGTTTCTGCTGTATGGCGGTGCCGGAGGTGGTGGAAAATCATGGCTTGGCTGTGAGTGGCTGATGCAATGTGCCTACTATCTTCCAGGCACTCGCTGGTTTGTAGGGAGAAATAACCTGAAGGACAGCCGGGAATCCGTGACCGTTACTTTCAACAAGGTAGCGAAGTTACACGGATTTACGGCATACAAGACAAACAATGAAGGGATAGCGTTTGACAACGGTAGCGAAATAGTTTATATCGACCTGACATATTATCCGGTAAAAGACCCGTTGTATGAACGCCTGGGTTCAAAGGAATATACCGGAGGATGGATAGAGGAAGCGGGTGAGGTGCATTACCTTGCCTTTGACGTGTTGAAAACACGTATCGGGCGACACATGAACGATGTCTATGGCGTACCTGGAAAGATACTTATCACCTGCAACCCTAAGAAGAACTGGCTGTACCGTGACTTCTATAAGCCGTGGAGAGAAGGAAAGCTGGAAGAACCGTATGCTTTCATTCAGGCATTGGTTCAGGATAACCCTTGGGCTACAGAGGACTATATCGAGAGCCTTCGTAATACGAAGGATAGGGTGACGAAGGAACGTCTGTATTTCGGGAACTGGGAGTATGACAATGACCCGACAGCCCTTTGTGATTACGATGCTATCTGTGACCTGTTCACGAATGAGTTTGTCAAGCCTGCCGGGGATTCTTCGGGTTCTGCTGACCTTGCCATGAAGGGGCGTGACCGTTTCATAGCCGGACACTGGAAAGGGAATGTCTGCTATATCAAGCTGGATCAGGAATACAGTACTGGGAAGTCCATCGAGACAGACCTGAAGCGTATGATGATAGAGTGTTCCATTCCACGCAGCCGGATGATAGCGGACTCTGACGGGCTTGGCAGCTATCTTGAAAGCTATCTGAACGGAATCAGGGAGTTCCATGGAGGAACACGACCCATCAATCCTGAGTATGACAACCTGAAATCGGAATGTGCCTTCAAACTTGCGGATATGATAAACAACCGCCTTCTCCGTATAGTATGTACGGAAGCACAGAAGGAGCGAATCATTGAAGAGCTTGGGGTGTTGAAGCAGGACCACATAGATGCGGATACGAGAAAGAAGGGAATTATCAGCAAGGAAAAGATGAAGGAGATACTTGGCCGCTCTCCTGACTATCTTGACATGCTGATTATGGCGATGTTTTTCAGGATAAAACCAGTGTTAAGGCGGCCGAAAGCAAAACTTGGGAATATATGACGGTAAAGGAGTTGTTGGTAGTTGGTAATCTGTCACACGGTATTGAAGGAGAGCTTGAGAAGCTAAGTAAACCGTGGAAAGTGGGAAAGCTCAGGACACCTGATACCTTGAATGACATGAATATGGGTGAGCTTATGCAGTTGCAGTCAATCAGTACGGAGAAGGAAACGATAATGGTTCCTTGTCGTGTGCTTCTGGGAATGTCGGAGCGTGAGGTGATGAGGGCTGATGCATCTGAGGTTATCGGCTTTTGCTTCTGGGTGGCCAGGGAGGTGAAGCGGATAAACAAGCTGTTTGCTTCCACGTCCGTTCCTCCTACACCGGAGGAGAAGCAGGCTGGGGCAGAAGCATTGAATTTCGGGCCGTTCGGACTGCTCGACTATTATGCACTGAGAATGGGAATAACGGACCATGAGGCGGTAGAATATGTTCCGTGGGTACGTGTGTATAAATGCCTGGATATGGATGCCAGGAAGATGAGGTATGAACGCAGGTTACGTAAAATCTTGGAGGGAAAGAAGAAATGACAGTAGAAGAGAAGGTTAGGAAAATAGTCGAACAGATGGGAGTTACCTATCTGTTTGAGAACTGGCAGGCTGCCAATGTAAGGCTTGACAAGATGCAGCTTCCTGCCGTGATGTATGTGCTTCCGGCTTCCGGAAATCTGAATGTGGGGCTTATGCAGATGAAAGACTTTCCTAACTGCATGATAGCCTTTATGGACAAAACGAAGCATGATTTCTCCGGTGAAGAGAATGACATGGTGATAGAACGATGCAAGTCTTTGGCCAGGGAGTTTATACTGAACGTGAACAGAAGTGGAATGTTTGAGCCTGTACAGGGTGACATTCAGTATTCGGTGTTCTATGATAAGCTGGACGTGAATGTGACGGGGATTGTCATCCAGATTCCGTTGAAGGAAATAAGAGGAATCGTGATATGCCCTACAAAAACAGTGAAGGAGATAGTGTATGGAACTTCTGCTGAGGGATAAGGTGATGGAGCTTGTGTCTTCAGAACTTGAAGCATTGAAACAGAAGGTAATCGAAAACCAGAAGAACTCCGGTCAGGTTGCTTCCGGCAGAACGATAGCCAGCATGAAGGTAGAGGTTACGGAGGACGGCGGTGTTCTGTGGGGACGTAGCCCGTTTGGAACGCTGGAGACCGGACGAAAGCCGGGTAAGGTACCGGCAGGATTCTGGAAGATAATCCGGCAATGGATGGATGACAAAGGCATCCAGGTACAGAAGCCTGATTCCTTTGCTTACCTTGTGGCGAGAAAGATAGCCAATGAAGGGACACAGCTCTTCCGGAATGGCGGTAGGGATGATATTTATTCTCCTGAAGTGAAGGATACGGTAGAAAGGGTATCGCAGGGTATCGGTATTCTGTTCGGGAGTGAAGTGGAACATATAAATCTTAATTTCAATGAGAACGGGAACTATTAACGGATGCAGCATCAAATATCCGGATGAAGTGGTATTCTGCTTTAATCCGAATATGATTACAGTGAATACTTCCAGTGATGTCACTTTTGTAATATCTTCCGATAGCGGAGGTTCCGGAGGTGTATTCGATACTACATTTGACAGGACGTTTACGATTGTGAAGAGACCGTATTTTTCGGATAATCGTGATGAATACGCTAATTATGTAGAACTTGACATATCCGCATATCTTCAGGCATGTTTCGATATTAACAGAAGTGGAGGGATGGTTGAGTCAAAAGTGGTTCATGTTAAAGTGACCATATCAGGAGTTTCTATGTCTTTTGATGTGACGGCTATATGGGGAGCTATGAATATCGGTGAGCAGTTTGATGCTCCACGTACCGTAGTACATTTTACGAAGTATCCATTTACTGTAACGATATTTGACCAGATGATTAAGCATGTGAGTCCTTCTGACGTACCGGAATATGTAAAAGTCGTGGAGGATGATTCTGAAGATGGTATTTATTTGCGCTGGATAGACCGTCATGGATTTTATCAGTATTGGCTTTTCCAGGAAGGGTCAAACGAAAATAAATCAGAGGAATATGGTGAGCGTCTTATGGAAAACTTTTATGGGAGCAAGTATGGGTATTACGGCGTATCCAGAATTCAGGGAAAGACTACCGAGGGAACCAAAAAGGCATGTGCGTCACTGGTTTCTAAGGAGGTGTTCAACATGCTGCTTTCGATACATTCTTCTCCTCTTGTCGATGTGTATGTGGATGAGACCTGGGTTCCGGTTGGTATAAAAGCTGATACGGCTGTTGATTCAGGTGAGCACCTGCAGGATTTTGAGATAACGGTCATATTGCCAACTATAATTTCGCAGAGCTTATGAGAGATGAATTATATATTGACGGGACGAAAGTGGATATGGGGGAGTCGGGTGTTTCTCTTGAATACCGTAGCAATATCCTGACTGATATTAGCAAGATTGTAAGTAATTTCAGCTATACGATTAAGCTGCCGAAGACAAAAAATAATCTTCGGCTGATAGAATGTGCTCATATACCCAGTGCAGTGAGCAGCTTCCCATATCTTCCTCATGTAGGTACTTTATTGCGTGACGGTGTGCAGATCGTTGATGGAGCCAATGTGGTATTGATGTCAGTAAGTGACACTATAGAGATTGCTCTTTCATGGGGAAACGCTAATGGCTTTTCAAAAATTATTGAGTTTGAAGGAAACATAGATGATTTGGATTATGGGTTAGATGATTATATTTTTTGGAGGTATGATATATCTCCAGATGAAGATGCACCTATTATGAACTATGGCTTCAGAAGCACAGAGAAACATGTGTCTTACCATCCGGTTGTATCCGCTAAATGGCTTTTGGATAGGATACAGAGTCAGTTTGGTGTGAAATTCTTGTTCCCCTCTGATAAGCAGGATATTCTTCAAAGTCTGAAAATTCCACTACTGAAAAAAGAGGATGCACAGAAGCATGTGGATGCAAATCGTGTTACATTGACTTTGAATGGGCTGAAAAAAACTGATGGAGCTTTTCGGTTTTATCAATTGTTGTTTTACGGTCTTGTACAATCCTATTATATTGAATATTATAAGGATGGTATTTTTACATCAGCTTTTAAGCCAAAGTTTAACGACTTGCAGCTGAACTATTCGATAGATTGCAAATTAGTTTATGTTGGAGGTGCATACAAGAATGGAGGATACTTGGATATAGTAGATGCTGACACCGGAGAGATAATAGACCAGGTAAATGCGTGTGAAGTTATTGATAGAGGGAATGATAATTATGAGTGTCATTTCAAGAAGGATTTGTCGTTGGAGCCGTATAATAAGACAATTTACATAAGTACAACAGTTTCTAAAACTGGTGATGATAGCGTTAATCTGGTTTCTGGAAGTATAACTCTTGAAGCAAAAGTATCTGAGGTAGGGGCCGATATAGGAGAGTACAACAAGTATTTTACCGTACCAAATTTGCCATCAATAAAATTGATAGACTTTATTAAGTCTATAGCTTATATGCTTGGAGTTTTTGCGATTCCGGGTGATAACAACGACATACATTTCGTATCGTTTGACTCGGTGATAGAAAATAAAAGTAATGCAGTAGATTGGTCTGGAAGGGTTTTGATTAATGATTATGGTGATGCAGCACGTAATATCAGTTATCAGTTGAATGACTTCACCCAGAAAAACTGGTTCCGCTATAAGGAAGATGATAATGTTACTGAGAATTATGATTCGTTTATAGCAGTTGAGAATAGGGCGTTAGATTATGAAAGAGATGCTGTCTCACTTCCTTTTTCTGCTTGTGATACGTTGGGAGGTGTGGCAAGTATCCCGTTGTATTCGTATAATGATGATGGAGAGCTGGAATATGATAGTGGGATGAATCCACGAATCGTTTTATATGATTCTGAGACTCGTTCAGGTGTTTTCTATCCGTTAAGATGGGAGGAATTGATAAGGCAGCATTATGCATCGTATCAGGAAGTGGTCAGACAGCCAAAGGTCATAAAAGAGCTTGTTCTTTTATCTGCTCCGGAATTGGCCGTACTTGACTTGCTTAAACCTGTATACATTCGACAATACGGTTCATATTTTGCGATTGTGAAGGTGAAAACCAAGGAGAATAATATATGCGAAGTTGAATTGCTAAAAATATAGTGTTATGGCGGATAAGGTGGAGAAAATCCTTGACATCAAGGTGAATTACAATGAAGCTGTAAAGGCGATAGCGGAATACCAGACGAAGATTGATGCGGCCAGGGATGCAGAAAAGAACCTGAAAAAGCAGTTGAAGGATGGGGAAATATCCCGTCAGCAGTATAACGAGGAGATGGCTGCGTCAAAGATTGCCATTGCAGATTATAATGATGCGATACGTATCATCAACAAGACCGTACAGAATCAGATTAAGCAGGAGAAAGAGCAGGAGGGGAGCCTGAAAGCACTACGCGCTGAGCTATCTAATTTGACGGCTGAATATGATGCTCTCTCGGAAGCTGAAAGAAAGAGTGCCAGTGGTGAGGAACTGAAAAATAAGATAAACGAGGTTACGGATGCCCTGAAGGATGGAGAGGAGGAAACGCAGAGGTATTACCGGAATGTGGGTAACTATGAGGAAGCGATTAAGAGTGCGGTTTCAAGCAATATCCCGTTTATTGGAACATTAATACAGACTCAGGATGAGATGGGAAGTGTGAAGGCAGGTGCTGTGGCTGCAGGTGCTGCCGTGAAGAATTTCTCAAAGACACTTCTTGCATTGTTGGCCAATCCGATTGTAGCTATTCTTACTGCGATTTCCGTGGTGATTATGGCTGTAGCTAAAGGTATTAAATCGAGTGAGGAAAATACAAGCCGATGGAATGCTGTTCTTGCTCCATTGAAAATGGCTTTGGATGCCGTGGGTAAAGTGCTTCAGATTGTGGCAAGTGGAATACTTTCTGTTGTAGAAGCTGGTGGTAAGATGATGGGATGGATTACCAAGCAGCTTGAAAAACTTCCGGTACTTGGTAAATATGTGGCAGAGGTGAACAAGGAGAATGAGAGATACATTGCTATGGCAAAGGAGCAGGTGGCAATAGACAGGGATACACGAAACCTTCAGGTGCAGAATGCAAAGAATGCTCTTCAGATAGCTACTTTGAAGGCAAAGGCTGACGATGAACTGAATGTGTCTGCAAAGGAACGTATGGAAGCTATCAGGGAAGCTAACAGACTGGAGGAGGAAGCCAGCAAGAAGAACTACGAACTGGCCAAGAGAAGATATGAACTGATGGTACAGCAGAATGCGATGGCTGAGAACACTAAGGAAACTAATGATGCTATTGCTCAGGCTGAGGTGGAGATGTATAATGCGTTGACTGAGTATCAGGATAAAAGGGGTGAATTGCTTGGTCGTGAGGTGTCTTTGGCTAACGAAATAAAATCGGCTGAAAAGGAAAAATCGGATGCGGCTATTGCTGCAAAGCAGAAAGAATTGGAAGCGGTAAGAGCGGCAGAGGATGCCATGCTGGCTCTAGTTAAGGATAAGCGCGAGCAGGCACGTAAGGAAATAGAACTCACTTATTCCCGTCAGATAGAAGATTTGCGCGCAAGACTGAAAACGGAGAGTGACCTTACTGTAAAAGCCCGCCAGGCTATCAACGACCAGATAAAAGCCCTGGAACAGCAGAAGGCTGCTGAGTTGCAAAAGCTGTCTGAGGAGGAATTACAGAAAGAGATAGACAACCGTACCAAGCTTATTTCCTTACAGCTTGAAGCAGTAAAGAAAGGTAGTGAGCAGGAATATCAGTTGAGGATGCAGCAGCTACTTTCCCAGCGTGATGCCGAGCTTGCTGACAAGGAACTGACAGAGCAGATGAAGCTTGCCATCGTGGACAAGTATGATAAGCAGATGGACGATCTGATATTACAGCGTGAGCAGGAAATATCGGATAAGCAGCAGGAAGCCGTCAGACTGAGAATGGGGAATGAAATCATGCAGCTCCAGCAGTCCGGTGCAAGTGAACTGGAAATACTTCAGGAACAGGCTTCACAGAAATTAGAACTGTTGAACAGCATACAGCAGCAGGAAGGGGAGAGTGAACAGGAGTTCCTTAACCGTAAGCTTCAGGCTAATCAGGAATATATTGATGCGAAGAAGGCCATTGCAGACAAGGAGGTTGAGATAGAGCAGGTAAAATTTCAGGCAATAGAGACAATAACATCAGGTCTTTCATCCGCCTTTGAAACATTGGGTGAAAATAACAAGACTTTTGCCATACTTTCAAAGACACTGGCTCTTGCTGAGATTGCCATCAATACCGGAAAGGCTCTGGCTGCAGGTATAGCGCAGGCTCAGTCTGTCCCGTTCCCGGCTAACTTGGCAGCCATCGCAACGACAGTAGCAACGATACTTTCTAATATTGCTGTAGCTACAAAAACGGTAAAAAGTGCTAAATTTGCAACAGGTGGTTTAGTCACCGGACCAGGCACCGGAACAAGCGACAGCATACCTGCACAACTTAGTAACGGTGAGTCGGTGATGACGGCCAGAGCCACCTCGATGTTTGCTCCTTTGCTCTCATCATTCAATCAGATGGGAGGGGGAGTTCCTATCAACGTAACACAGACAAGTAGTCAGGCTCTCGGAGAGGACATGCTGGCCAGAGCTGTCGCCAAGGGAGTTCAGTCTATGCGTCCGGTTGTTTCGGTTGAAGAGATAACCAGTGTGAGTAACCGTGTAAAAGTATTGGAGAATCTTGGTAATGTATGAACGTGTATGAATTTCTAAACACACATAAGGGAGTGATGGAGCAGTTACAGACGCTCCCGGTACAGCCGTCGGACGTGAGATACCTTGAACTTTACAAGGAATACAGCCGTCTGATGAAAGAAGGGCATAAGAAAACCTACGTATTGCAGTACCTTTCGGACGAATACAGCGTGGATGAGAGGACGATATACAGGGTTGTAAAGAAGTTTTCCACGGAAGTGGATATGTAATTGTTTTGAGGTGGGCGGCGGCTCACCTCTTTTTGTTTGAAAAATCGACTGACAAGGCGTGTCAGTGCTATTCCTTTCAAAAATTCTTATAGCCATATCGCGTTCACTACCTTTGTTTCAAACAATTACGAGATATGGCGAAATTATTTATCAACAAAGACATTGTAGCTGATACCGAAAAAATGGAAAACTGGTATCTGACTGGCGTTGATGGTATGTCCTTCTCTGATGTACAGGATTTTCTTGGATGGATTGCTCCGGATGACAATCACATTGATATTGAATTACACTCGTGTGGTGGTGATGTGTCTGAAGGATATGCGATATATGATGCTTTAAGGGCTACTGGGAAGGAAATTTCTGCAACTGTAGTAGGAAGATGTGCTTCAATGGCGACAGTAATTCTTTTGGCAGCTCCTATCGAGCGTAGAAAGATGTATCCGCACGCAAAGATTCTTATTCATTCACCTTATTGTCCTGGTGTAGAAGGTTCTCTTGATATTTCAGCGCTTGAATCCTTAAAAGCTGGGTTGGAAGCAGAGCGTGAACGTATGATTTCAATCTATGTTGAGCGCTGTGGGGTTGATCGTGCGGTGATAGAGGAACAGATGGCTAAAGAAACATGGTTTGGTGGTGAGGTAGCCAAGCAACTTGGATTTGTGAGTGAGGTAATTATGCCGAAGTCAGCTAAAGTAGTATCTAACAATAAATTTATGGGAAAAAAAGAAAATGAAGTTACGGTAAGCAAGTCATTGCTTGACCGTATGCTGGCCAAGTTAGGCTATGCAAAAATCGAAGATGTTCCTGCGGTAGCGTTGGAGCTTACAACTGCAGGTGGCGACACATTGACAGTAGAGCGTGAAGAAGGTGAACCGCAAGTAGGTGATGCGGCAAGCCCGGATGGGGAACACGTAATGCCAGACGGGAAGACTATCGTAGTGACTGACGGTGTAATTACCGAAATCCGTGAAGCTGAAAGTGGAAATGATGATACTGCAGCCTTGGAGGCACGTATCGCAGAATTGGAACAGCAGGTTTCTGACTTGACAGCCAACGCCAAGACAGAGGATGATGTCAGAATCCTGGATGCAGTGGCTAAAGCTGGAGGAATTGAAAAACTGACTAAAGCGGCCGCAAGCAAGTACACTCCTGCAGGACGTACTACTACTATCGGTAAAAAGACTGAGACAAAGAAAGTGAGCAAGATTGGACAGAAATTGGAGAAAATCAAAGAAGAAAGAAAAGGAGGTAACAAATGACGTGGGAACAGTTAAGCAATCTGACACCTGATAATGGTGCAATTAGAGATTTGAAAGATTTGATTATTGCAGAGATTTTTACCGACCCTGAACTGGAGCGCTTCTTCACTCTTGTACAGAACGCTAAGAATGGTGAAAAAATTGGTTATCGTGGTGCAATGAGTGATGTCGGTTGGGCTGGCTCTGGTTGTAATCCAAGCTATAAAAGTGCAACCATTCAATTCCTGGAAAAAGAATGGTCAATTGGTGATTGGCAAGTTCCTTTGAAGTGGTGTTATACAGAACTGATTAATACTATTGCTGAATATTGTCTGAAAACAGGGACTGAAATTGGCGATTTGACTTCGACTGAATATATGGATGATATTGTTTATCCAGCATTGAAAGATGCGATGATGAGCATGATGTGGCGATTTGTATGGTTCTCAGATAAGGATGCAAAACTTCATTCTAACTCTGGAGTCTTGTCTACAGAAACTGATGTGGAATTGTTTAAAACGACAGACGGTTTGTGGAAACGACTTTTTGCTGTTGGAACTGCCAGTGCTGGTCAAAAAACAGCTATTGCAGCTAATGGTGAAGCGACGATGGCCGAACAGTTTAGCAAGTTGAAGGAGTCTGGAGTAGCAATCGGAATCTTCGATGCGATGCTTGAAAATGCAGATGCCCGAATCGCAGGTTTGCCAGGTGCTGGTATCTTCTGTACTAAGACGCTTGCAGATGCATTGACAAAAGACTTGAAGCGTGAATATAAGGAAATCCTTACATGGGAGCAGGTATTTGGAGGAATGAAAATGACAGAGTACAATGGTGTTCCTGTATACCAGATTCCGGTGTGGGATAGAATGATTATGAAATACCAGAATGACGGAACGAAACTTAATCTTCCTCACCGTGCTGTGTTTGGTTCTCCTCGTGAAATGTTGGTCGGAACTCCAGCTAATGACCTGATTTCAGAACTGGATATTTGGTTTGATAAAAAAGACCGTATGAACTATCTGTATTCCACGGGTAAGATGGGAACACAAATTGGTCAGGATGATTTGTTCCAGTTGGCTTATTAACGAAAGGAGGAGTTATGTCAGGAATCTGTGACTATGCAATAAAAAGGGACATCGTGGCAAGCTGCGATGACCCGCTCGTTCCTGGAGTAGAGCAGGAAGGCGTTATCATGAACCGGAAGGACATAGATTTCGCTACAGTAGCATTCAATGCAACGCGTAAGAATGTGATTGAAACGCTGGCCTTGAAGGAAGGCAAGAAAGCCTATAAGGTTATTGTGCCTGGAAGCACTCCGTTTACCGGGACGAACACGGCACTTGCTGTCGGTACCTATCAGAATACGTTTACCAATACGGTGAATATGGTGATTCTTGCCAATGACCCGGACGTGTGTGCGGACATTATTGACGGGCTGGCAAACGGTGAATATGTGGTAATCCTGGAGAACAAGGCGAAGAACTTGCAGAAGGAAGAGAATCCGGGGGATTCTGCATTCCAGATTTACGGTTATTACCAAGGCTTGAAGGCTGCCGAAATCAGCAACGACAAATATTCGGAAGAAACCGATGGTGGCTGGTCAGTATCCCTGCAGGAAACAAAAGTGCCAAAATCTGCTTTGTTCCTTTACAAGACAGACTACGAGACTACCAAGACGGCCATCGATACGTTGACATCTCCAGCAGCTTGATATGGAAGTGATTGATGTGGTTAATAGGTTGAAGGAGTTGGGAAGCATTGCTTCCCTCTCTTCTTCTGACAAGGCAGAGATTGAAAATCTGTATGTGCTTGTCCTTGATAAGAAGTTTGTCCGCACATCTTGTAGCGACTGCTATCATGATGCGGTGATAGAAATGAGTGTTTACCTTAACAAGAACGGAAAGATGAAAGAAAAATCAGAATACGGCTTGAAGAACGGTGTTCTCCTGCAGATGGGATTTGGCAGTAGCGAAATGTATACGAATGCTAACCTTACTGATGAAGCAGCGGAGAAGTATCTGGCGAAATACTCGGACAACATTAAGTATTTCTCAAAGAAACCCGATGACTGGGAAGAACGTGTAAAGTCCAGAAAGGACGGAAATGTGGTGATTAATGACGAGCTTGTCTCTCTCATGGTGGAAGATATGAAGGATGGAGTTTCAAGTAAGTCAATTCAGGAAGAGTTCAAGGGTTATAAAATCTCCGGAAAGACTATTACAAAAAAAGTCCTGACAGCTCACGTAAACAAGGCTCTGGAAGTATTTGCTGATATGCAGGAGAATCCTGAAGGAAGTGAAGAAGACAGTGAGAATGGGGATAATCATGAATCTACTGATGGGCAGACCGATGAAGAAGGAGAAGCGGTAGAAGGCGCTGAATAAATTAAAACCTCACGGAATTATGAAAGTAAAGGAACTTAGGAAGAAGAGCAGTGTAAGGGTAGATATACGCTATTTGCAGCAGCTTGGGATACAGTCTTACGGGGATGACAACCTCTATCCGCAGACGGTAAGAAATATCATTGCAGCGAGTTCTACCGGAAGTGAATGTGCTGACCGTTTCGCGGATTTCATTGAAGGTAACGGATTCCGTGAGGTTTCTTTTTCGGAGTATGTGGTAAACCGAAAGGGAGATACGGCTGATGATATACATTCTCTTGTTTGCCGGGATATGGCTGACTTCAATGGGATTGCCATTCATGTAAATTACAACATTTTGGGCCAGATTGTGGAAATTCAGCATGTCCCATTTGAAAACTGCCGTATGGTGGAAGAGGATGATAACGGATATGTGGCTAAGATTGCCGTGCATCCTGACTGGAGCGGTACGAAAACCAGGAAAGGGAAGAAGATACGTGTAGCAAAAGAGAATATCGACTACATTGATGTGTTCAATCCGTTGAAATCTGTTGTTCTGGCACAGATTGAAGCTGCTGGCGGGATAGAATACTACAAGGGGCAGGTTCTATGGGTATCCATGGCCGGAAAACAGACTTATCCGGTAGGTAAATCTGACCGTGTCATTACTGAGATGAGCACGGATGAAGGGCTTTCCAACGTGAAATTCAGGAATGTGCGCAATAATTTCCTTCCGTCCGGTATGGTTGTCACTAAGAAAGGCTCGGATATTGTCAGATACGATGAAAAAGGTAATGAAATAAAGATTTCGGAGGATGACGGATTTTCTGATAGCCTTGTCAAGCTTCAGGGGGATACAAATTCCTTGAAACTTATAGAGGTAACGCTTGAAAATGATGAAGAAAAGCCTGAATTTATCCCGTTCACTACACAGAATTATGATAAGGAGTTTACCGTTACGGATGCAAGTGTGGTGGAGCGCATTTATTCCGCCTATGGTCAGGAGCCGTGGTATTGTATTCGTATCGGGAAAGTGGGCTTTTCCGGCGATATTTTGGAAGATGCCTTTGAATACTATAATTCTATTGTCAGCAAGCAACAGCGTTTAATAGAGCGCACGTTTGACCGTATTTTCCGCAACTGGTATGAGGTGGCAAACCCGTCAATGGATTTTAGTGTACAACCATTAAAGTATATAAGAAATGCAGCAGTATCTGATAACAACGCTTGAGGTCGCAGATTTGTCACGTAGCATGTCCGTACATGTAGATGAAGATAAGATAGAGACGTATATACGTGAATCGGAGAGTATTGATATAAAGGCTGCTCTTGGTGATGCCTTGTATCTTGATGTAAAGGAGAATCCGGAGAAATATGAACTCCTGCTTGATGGAGGTACATATGAGGACAAGTGTGGAGAGAAAAAGATATTCATGGGTATTAAAACGGCGTTGGCATATTATACCTATGCACGGATCGTGAAGAACGGTGATTTGAATGTGACTAGATACGGACTTATGCAGAAGGAGGATGAATACAGTAGCCGTCCGGACATCAAAGAGAAGGTGATGGCTTATAATGATGCGTTTTCCATTGCTGACAGATACCTGAAGGAGTGTGTAAGGTTTCTTGAAGAGAAAAAGGCTGATTATCCTCTTTACAAGGGAAGCGGAAAAATTAAAGCAAACAGGACTGTATTTAGAATTTTAGGAGATTAATATGGATAGTATCGAGATGCTAAAGGAGTTGTCTTTGCTTATTCGTAATGCTACGAAAAGCGGAGAGAATACGGCTGAACGGGTGGGTAGAACATTTGTTGGCATAGTCGATATTTTATCAACTGTTACCCTTGACAAGCTAAGGAAGATATTTTTGCAGAAGGATTGTGAGGATGAAACGAAGTATCTTCTTAAACTCTTGGGAGGTATTATATCTCCTTTCCTGGAGTCGCCCGACTTCGTGACCGGTATGATGGGTGCTGGTATGTCATTCTCTTCAGA
>UMJK01031000.1_pt1 | contig 22164 bp, 15 predicted proteins | sample 1966021 | NCBI WGS metagenome assembly UMJK01 (sample SAMEA4836151, study PRJEB28245) | human gut metagenome | biome: gut microbiome; material: fecal sample | place: Denmark | collected 2008
GTGTGGCAGTATTCAGATAACGGTAGAATTAACGGTATATCAACAAATGTTGACCTTAACTACATATATGACCTTAACATTTTAAGTTGATTACAACTTTCTGTTTTATGACTCTCACTGTTCATTTGACAGCAAGACTTTTTAAGTTTTCATTGTTATTCTTCTTTTGCATCGGGCATTAATTTGTCCGATGCATCCCTACAATCCCCACTAAGGTGGTTAATAATATAAATTTACGGAGGTAAATATGATTCGTGCATCACCCATAAAAGAATACAGTAGTTTTTCTTTTTCAATATTTAGATGAAAGGAGAGAAAAATTTGAATGAAGTTAATTAAAAAAATATTGTCGGTTTTCTTATGCTTGACTGTAATTATCGGCTCATTGTCTGTTGGTTCATTTTCCGTAAGTGCTGCCTCGGTTAAAGGCAATCGTGGAGCAGACGGCAAAGGTTTTATATACAAGAAAACAGCTGAATATACTTATACAGACGCAAACGGAAAAAAGCACAGTCAGCATTATGAAGGTTGGGAAAATTTCAAGGTGCACTTTTTTGCTCCATCCGGAAAAACCTTGAATTTTTTAGACTACACACAAAGAGCGTACTGTATTGAACCGGATAAAGCATCTGAATTAACAAGTTCTGCTACTGTAAAAAGTACATCTCAATCAGCAGCTTGGAAACAGCTAACTACTGCACAACAGAACGCAGTTAATCTGATCCTAAGTTGGGGGTTCGGAGGTTTTGAATCTCCGTCAGAAAATAAGGTACATTACTATTACGCAACACAGTTGTTAATTTTCGAGATTGTAGCCGGCAAGAGAAATGCTTCAACCTTTGATGCCGTATCCGGAAAACCGTTGCTTACTCCTGCCCGTACTATGACTGAGACAAGCTCAGCTGAAACTACTGTAGCAAATGTTACAACAGCATATGACAATATGGTGTCTTGGTGCAAAAGGTCGGTGCGTAATCCGTCATATACAGCATCATCACTCAGTTCTGCGAAGTCGTATCAAATGTCATATAATCAATCAAACGGACAGTATTCAATCACTTTGACTGATAAGAACGGTACCGCTTCAGTAACTAAAGCATCCGATGTAATCGTCAGCAATTCAAATGTTAAGGTCAGCGTAAGCGGTAAAAAGATAACATTTACCTGTTCTAAAAATCTTGGTACGACAGTTAATGTGACAATGAAAAATTCTTTTTTGAAGGAACATGGAATCAAGAGCAAAAACAGTTTGTATTTAATTACAAGTAATGACTATGCATCATATCAGACTTTTGCTCAGGGTTCTAATTATACAGTTAAAGACGGATATGTTAAGTTGACATTTCCGGATGTTGTCAAGCTGCAACTTCACAAATCATCATCAAACAAAGAGCTTACAGCCGGCAACGGTTGTTACAGCTTGTCGGGAGCTGAGTATGGCATATACACAGACAAAGCTTGTACCCGAAAAATCGGCAGTATTACAACAAATGCAAGCGGTTACGGCAGTTACAGTAAATATGTTGACGCATCAGCTTCTTACTATGCAAAAGAAACCAAAGCACCAAAAGGCTATGAGCTTGATGAAACTGTATATACATTTGTGAATTCAGGCAAAAAAGCCGCAGACGGTACAAAAATTTATAGCTTTAGCTGTACTGATGAGCCTGTAGATGACCCTGTCGGTATTGTGTTACAAAAAAAGAATGCAATTACAGGCGAAACAACAAGTCAAGGTCTTGGCGGTGCGGTTTTCAGCGTGTCTTATTATGCACAAGAAATTGATAAAGATTATGATGTAAAATCCGGTGATACTGCTCCTGCTCTTGACAGCAAAAACCTTAAAAGAACTTGGTACATTGAAACGCAGGAAACCGGTAGAGCATTACTTAATAAAAACTATCTTGCAGACGGATATAACTCTGATGAATTTTATTACAATAACAACTTAATTACAGTACCCATCGGTACAGTTGTTATAAGAGAAGAAAAAGCTCCCGAAGGGTATTCGCTAAGTGATGTTGTGTTTTACAGACACATTAGTGAAGAAATTGCAGAGATAGCAAAAGACACAAACACTCCCATAAATGTGCCGATTGACGAAATGCCGGCAAAGGCATACATCGGCATACACAAACTTAATCGGTCAGGTATAGGTGTCGGCGGTGCAGTATATGGCTTGTACTCTGATTCAGCTTGTGCAAGCTTGTATGACAAGCTCACAACAAATGCTGACGGCAAGGGTACTTTTGCAAAATCAGTAGATGTCGGCAAAACATATTATATCAAAGAAATAACCGCACCGACAGGCTATGAGCTTGACGATACTGTTTATCCTGTCATTGCAAATGAGGAAAACTCAACCGTTGAAACAGCCGTTATTCAGACGATTTATGAAGATGCCATAAAAGCTGACCTCAAAATCAAGAAGTCATCAACAGACGGTATTGTTTCAAATCTGTGGTTTGCAATATCAGATAACCTCGGCAACGAGTACAATGCAGTTTCAACCGACAAAAACGGTGAAGCTACAGTAAAAGGATTGCGTGTTTATGACGATAAAGGCAACAAGATTACCTACACCGTCAAGGAGCTTGGTTTTAAGACTACTTTAGGATCTCACAGCTATGGCGGTTACACTTGGATGATAAAGAAAGAAAATGCAATCAATTATAAAGGTTCATATTTTGAAGGTGTTTCAAATGCTGTATTCAGCAATTGTGAGAATGCTTATTCAAGATACTACTATGGCAAATCATCAGAAGCAAAATCAAATGCTAATGGTAAGTCTTTAACGCTTGACGAAAGCAAAACGGTTACATTTAATTTTCAGAATACAGTTTCTGAAACAGATTTAACTGTTAAAAAGACCTCATACAACGGTAAAGTGTCTGGAGTTTGGTTTGGGGTACAGGACGAAAACGGCAAATATTATGGTGATATTGTTACAGATTCTACCGGAACAGCTAATTATTACAGCAGGTACGGCGAAAAACTCAAAAGCTGTCTGACCGTTCCAAACTCAGCAATTTGTATTCCTATAAAATATAAGGTTGTTGAAAAAGGTTTTCTCGGCGGAGGCAGTTATTATTTCCCTGACAATTACCTTGAAAAGGCTGAATCAGAGTTTAAGACTGCCAACAAATACGGAACAACATCTACTCTTAATTATTCCGCCTACAACGCTCCTGCAACAGGAAGTATTAACATCAATAAGACTTCCGAGGACGGAGTTATCGAGGGTTTGAGTTTTAAGCTTGAGTCTTTTGACGATGAACGAGAATACGGTGACGACCTTATCCCTACCCCTATGGCTTATGATGCAGACGGAAACGAGATTACAAGTATCGTTTTAACGACCGATGCGAACGGTAAAGCAAGTACAGATAATATGCAATTTTATGACATAAACGGTAATAAAATTGACGGAATTCTGCCATATGTATTCAATCAAAACGGTTTTCAAATTACCTACAGACTGACCGAAATCGGCATCAAACAGTCAGACGGCACATACAAGTTTCCGAGCCGTTATGAACTGAAAGATGCAGTCGAATTTACAATCTACGATACCGATGAATATACCTATACATATGATTGCGTGAACACCGTAAAAACAGGTTCATTACAGGTACAAAAAACATCTGAAGATGATGTTGTTGACGGTTTGTATTTTGAGATAAGCTGTGCTGAAACAGGGTTTAACGAAAAAGTAAGCACAAACCTTGAAGGTTTAAGTCCTGAAATCTCAGATTTGCCGATTTATAACAGCAATGACGAATTGCTTAAATATAAAGTAACCGAACTCGGTGAGCTTAACGAGGATGGTACTTATTCTTTACCGTATAAGTACAACAAGCCAAAAAGCGTAACAGTTACGCTTAATTCAGATACCGTAGTTTTTGCAAATATCAAAAACACGCTGAAAACAGGCTCTGTTAAGCTGACAAAAACAGACGGCACAAAGGCTCTTACCGGATCAGGTTGGCAACTCTATAAGTCAGACGACACTCCCATCAGCTGTTATCAGACAGGCTCAGAAACTTATATGTATAATTCAGTTGCAAAAACTGCAACCGATTATATGGCTACGAATGGTAGTTTGTCAATCAGTAATCTGCCGGTAGGTGATTACTATTTTATTGAATCTGTAACTCCGTCAGGCTATATGCCATACGGTAAAAAGGTTGAATTTACAATTTCAGCCGACAATGAAAACACACTTAACATCTCTTTAACCGTTGCCGATAACAAATCCGTGTTATCTCAAACAGGCGGCGGTGGTATTGCTCCGTTTTACTTCGTTGCCGTGGCACTCGGAGCAATGGCTATAATTTTCATCTATGACTACCATAAACACGGTAGCAAGAAATATAAAAAATCACGAAAGGAAAATCAAAAATGAAAAAGAAAATCACACGAATTATGACAGCTATGGTACTTGCCGTTATGATGGTATTTACTGCAATCCCATTTGCAAGTGCTGCAACCAACGCAAATGCTCTTGATGAAACTAAGAAGGTTTCATTCACGCTCAATTGTTCTAAGCCCGGATACACATTTACGGTGTACAAGGTTGCGGAACTCAAAACAACCGAAAATCCATACAAGACAGGCTATGATTCACTTATTCCTTCGATTTCTGATGAGATTTTAAGCGGTAAGACATCGAATGTTCTCTCAGCTCTTGATGGTCTTTCTTCGATTCCGTCAACAGCTTCAACCGTTGGCACATTTACTACATCGGCAACATCGGTAAAAAAGACTTTTTCAAGCCTTGCTCAGGGTATGTATTACATTAAGGCTACTAACTATCCTGCCGGTGTTAAAAGCGTTACAAACTCTGTTGTATCGCTCCCATACTACAACAACGGTTGGGTTTACAGCATTAATGCTATCGACCTTGCTACAAAGGTAAATGACGGTGATGTTGTAACAGGCAAGACTATCACAAACAGCACTAAGGACAATACAAACTTTACAGATGTTTCTCTCGGCGACACAGTAAACTTCGAGATTAAGTCATCAACTGCCGGTTCATCAGAAATGAAACTTAAATCATATACCGTATATGATGAAATGTCAGCCGGTCTTACTCTCGACAAGGACAGCGTAAAGGTTGCACTTCTCAACGCACAGGGTAGTAAAGTTGCTGACCTTGCTTCATCTGACTACGCTCTCAATGTAACATCAGAGGTAGACGGCAAGGCTACAACATTCAATGTTTCAATTGCTAACGCTTATCTTCAGAAAAATGACTTTTATGCTGAAAATGTAGCATTTACTTCTGTAACTTATTCAGCGAAGCTCAACAAGTACGCTGTAGCAGGAAAAACAGGCAACCCTAACACAGAAACAAAGCTCGTTTATTCTAACAAGAACGGTGTTGAATCAGAAGTAAACGGTAATACAGTTTATGTTTACACATTTGCAGTAACAACAAACAAGACAGATACAGACGGAAAGGCTCTCGAAGGTGCAGAATTCAGCCTTTTCAAGACAGAAGAGGACGCAACTGCTCTTACAAATGCCATTGCAAGCGGTGTATCCGACAAGACCGGCAAGGTTACTTACTACAACACAAGTAAAGAAGAAATCAAACTTGCAAGCGGTAAATATTATATTGTCGAAACAAAAGCTCCTACAGGCTACAACATTTACGGCAAAGTTATTCCTGTGACAATTGATGTAACTTATAGCACAACATTTGTTGACGGTTCATACATCACAAACTGCCCAACAGACGGCACAGCAAGCGTTGATGTAAAGGATACAAAGGTTGTTGTACCACAGACCGGTGGTGCAGGAACAGTTATGTTCTACATTCTCGGCACAGCTTTTGCACTCGGCGGTATTGCAACATTGCTCATTCGCAGAAGAGTAAAAGCTACAAACAAGTAATTTCACATTAAACAGAAAGGAGTACAGCACATTGAAAAAATGCAGAAGCAAATGCACCTTGATAATAGGAATAATTTTTATGACTGCATCACTCTGCTTTGTGCTGTACCCTTCTGCATCAAATGCTGTCAATAGTTTTTTCGCCGCATCCACAATTAACAATTATGCCGCAAATCTTGACAGTATTTCAGCAGCCGACAGGTCACAGTACTTGTCGGCTGCTGCTGAATATAACAACAATTTGTCAGAGCTTGTCAATGGCTTTACTTATGATGTAGACAGCGTGATTGACGGATATGACGATATTCTCAATTTTGGTGACGGTCTTATAGGCTACATTGATATTTCAAAAATAAATGTAAAACTGCCTATTTACCACGGGGATGAGGATAAAGTGCTTGAAAAAGGTGTTGCTCATCTGCCAAATACAGCGTTTCCGATAGGCGGTGTAGGCAATCATTCGGTGCTTTCAGCTCACACGGGTTATCCTACGCAGGTGTTTTTTGACAATCTCAACGAGCTTGAAATCGGTGATGAAATCAAGGTGTCCGTGCTTGATGAAACGCTTACCTATGCTGTAACAGCAAAAAACATTGTTAAGCCCGACAACATATCGTTACTGTCAGTTGACGAAGAAAAAGACCTATTAAGCCTTATAACTTGTTATCCCTACGGTGTTAACAGTCACAGACTTATTGTGACAGCCGAAAGGGTATCTGAAACCGCTTCGCCTGATACTGCCATAAAAGCAGAAACTAATAACAGAAGTTTTGATTTTATTCTACTGGCAATAATTGCAATAGCAATAACAGCTGTTATTGCTACATTTGCTGTCAGAAAAAGGAGGAAAAATAATGCCTGATATTACAATAGACAAATCATCACTTGTCTATGATGATAACGAATTCGAGTATAAAACAAGAGTTCCCGGTACTTTCGGGGAGGATATTCGTTATCTTTGGATTAAAAAAGACGATGTTGATGAAATCAACGAAGGCAAAACCATACTCACATCATTGGATGATGAGAGTAAATATATGCTTTATGACAAAGATGATAATCTTGCCGAAACAGTCAGGGGGTCAGAACTGTACATAAATCATTATGATCCGGTTAAGGAAAAAGAAAACACAGAAAGCAAAAATTTTGACACTATTAATGAAAAAAAGTCCAAAAGTGTCGGTGTAAAAGAAGAAAATTTACAATCTGTTCCGACTGAACCGATTGTAACCGAAACATCAAAAGACACAGAATTTTCTATTCCGATTTTTGCTACCCTTTATGACAAATGCAATCGCAAAATTGATGAGCTTAACAGCAAAAATGATAAGTTCAATGCAAAAATTGAAAAGCTCAATATAAAAAAGTCCCGAAATGCAGAGTTTGTATCTACGATTGAATCCTTGAAAGATATTGTGCCAAAACCTGTATATACTGCTCTTTCGCTCTTGGCAACAGAAAGACGGCAAAAGATAGTCAGTATTAACGAGAAAATTTCTGCCCACAAACTGAATATCAAATCCAATGAAAATAAAATTCAGAAACATCAAAGCCGTGCTGATTTCTGCATTAAAATCCACAAATTTCTCGACAATATGAAGTCACCTGACGGACGCAAAGAAAATTTCGTTAAAGGGATTCAAGAGTATCGAATGATGTCGATGCGAACAACCTCAGAAAAATTTGATGCTACTCAAAATAAACTTGACAGTGCTCTAAAAGCGTACAGTCAAACTCATTATATGTCTGAAAAGCTCAAACTACAAAAGCAGATTAACAAGCTCACAACAAAAAAAGAAAAGTTAATGCGAAAGCTCAAGGCACTTGACGAGTGGTCTGCAAAGTTTGATGCAGTCAAAGCAATGCCCGATAAAGAAGCTGACAATATCATCAACAAGAGCTGTCAGAATATTGTTGATGAGTTTACTACCAACCCACAGGCTCTCAAGAAACAGGCGGATACGATTGTAAGTTCAACTGCAAAAGTTATTTTCGAAGAAAACTATCTTAAAAATGCTGAAATGTCGATTGAGGACGATTATGACAGTATTGACGGTATTATCAATAACGGCAATAAGCAGCAGGAATACGAAAAACTCAAAGAGCCTGATAAGAAATCCGAACGCAGAACAGCACCTTTATCGAGAAATCAGATTAAGCAAAATGCAAACACTATTGCTCATAATGAGCAACGAACGAATGATAAAACCAAAACTCAGGGACAAGAATTATAAAGCTATTTTAGACCTGTGCCATTCAGGCACAGGTCTTTTTTTAAGAGGTGAATGAAATAAATGATTGAATTATATGGAAACAAAATATGGAACAGCAACACTCCCAATAAATATAAAAAAGTAATCATTGCGAGTGAGGATAGTCTTGATAATATATGTCAGGAACTTGAAAATTCAGGACTTAATTATTGTGCATATATTTTTAACGGAGAAGCACATATTGCCATTGGCAGAGCTACTGCAAATAATATTGATAAGTTGGATATTGATTATCAGACTGTTATTGAATGTAATTCAAAAGTCTATAAAACCAACAACATCATAGGAACTACAACCTACGATTCTATTGAGGATAAATTATACCGTAAGTACAATACCGATTTTGCCTATAAAATCGGTCAAAGACTTACTGAGCAAGGCATCCTTTTTTCAGGCAGAATTTACGGAAAAACAACAACTATTACTGTTGACAAGCAATATGCTGATACCTTGAATAAAATATCTGCTGAACTTAAAGAACAGCGAGCATCATTTATGTCAAAATCTGAGGTTGTTCAAAATGAATCACCGGAAGAATCAAAATCAGTTAATGAAAAAATATCTGAATTACATTTTAATGAATCGCAACTTTCGGCACTTGCACCGTCTGTAAAATTTATCCAAACGAGAAACGATGATAATTTGACTGATAACTTTGTTTCATTGTTTTCTGACTGCACTGATTTTTATGAATCACAACTTTCTGCTCTTGCCGAAATTTATGTTGACACATATCGAAGTTTTTCGGATAAATCTTTGATATTTGCAGATACATCAAGGTTTAATGATTTAAAACAGCGTTTTGTTAATGATAACATTACTGCAAAATTAACTGAAAATCGTGGTTACTCAACTACTCAGTTTGAAATTATCAGAGAAATGGTAACTTACGGTATGAGCGAATCAGTAATCAACTTGCTTGATTACACTTTTTCGATTGATGAAATGCAAAACTTCTTTACAGCATACAAGAACGGCTCGTATGAAGATTTAATCAATCTCATTGCAGATATTAAAGGTACTACACGCACGGATATTGAAGGGCAAATTGAGGGCGGTACATACACTCCTGCTTTACCCGACTTTAACACTCTTGAGAAAACCCTTTATTTTCAAGAGTCCGAAGTCGAAAGTATTACATATATGTACTATAATCCTGACGCATACTCCGGCGGTCAGTTTGTAATTACCGAGGTATCTTACAAACAGATAGCGGAAGCTAACAAAGAATACGGAGATGATTTTTCAGGATTCTTTGATTTTCTTGATACAACAGGCGAACAAAGGTTAATTGATATCGGTAGCGAAAGTTTCAGAACCGCTATTAAAAAGTTTTACAGCGGTACGGAGTTTGCCGAAGGTCTTAATGCAGATATTCAGCACAAGCTCGTTGAGCTTGCAGTAGTTCCCGAAATCAAATTACCTGAAGTACGGAAAATAGAACTTATAAAGGTCGGTGATTTTTATGAAGTCAGAGGTGAGAACGCAAAAACCGTTGCAGATATTCTCGACCTTGTTTCTACAACAAGAAACATTAACGGTTCTTCAGTTGATACAGTCGGATTCCCTGATTTTAAACTGAATGATAATACTGAACTTCTTAAAACACAAGGATTTACTGTGAATATCAAATATGAGGAGCTTGCACCGTTTTATGAGGAACACGACGAGCTTGACGACATAGATCCCGCAGTTATTCGTCAGCAGCTTGAGGACGCAGGGATAGTCAACGGTGAGCTTGTCGATGAAGATAAGCTGAACAGTGATCCATTTATTCAACAGGTTATGGCTGTCGCAGAATCCGATGCCGGTGCTCTGAATGTCAGCTCAGAAGAAATCGTTAATCAATTTAATTCAGAAAATGAAATCGTCCCGATAAACGAGCCTGAACAAACTGAGTCTGTACAGGAAATAATTCGTCCGACAATTACTTGTGATTGGAGTGAAAGTCCGGTATTTGAGAACGGCAAAACATACTCTGTTTCTGAATTTGATAAACTTATGAAAAATGCCGATGACGAATGGGTTGAGCAAAGACAGCTTGAAATTGAGGAATACGGCAGTGAAAATGCGGTTGCAGAAGCATACAGAAACGGTGAACTTGACAATATTCATCTTGGTTATGAAAAAACGAAATTTATTATTAATATGCCGAACGGTACGAAATACACCGAACGGCAGGACATCGGGGACGGCATTGGCGGTGTGATTGATTTTCTTGAGCAGTATTCACAGTACTCTGCTGTTGTTAAATTGCTTAAAGATGATATTGCAAAAGAAGAACAGGCTGCCGAATATCCTGAAAAAGAGAGCAACGCAGAAAAAAACAACAACAATACCGAATTAAATAGCATTGATGAGCTTGCTATGCAGCTTGAAAATGACGAAAAGTCAACTTCTGAGAAATCTTCTGTAGGTAAAAACAATTTTATTTGGACATCGGCAGACGAACACGCTCCGGTAACTTCTCAACCCACCTTGTTTGACAGTATACCTGTATCAGATGTTTCATCTGATGAAACCACCTCTCACGAAAACTATGTACTTGAAGACAGAGAATCTGTTACTGGTGCTAAAACTAAGTACCGTAACAATATAACCGCTATCAAAGTTTTAAAACAAATCGAAGCTGAATACAGAACAGCAACACTCGAAGAACAGAAACAGCTTTCCTTATACAGCGGTTGGGGCGGACTCGCTAATGCATTTGAATCAGATAATGACAAATGGAAAAATGAATATTCCGAACTGAAAGAATTGCTTACTGATGACGAATATACCGCAGCAAGGTCATCTGTACTTGACGCATTTTTTACCGATAGCGTAATCATTGACAGCATTTACAAAGTTATGCAAAATGCAGGTTTTAAAGGCGGAAATATACTTGAGCCAGCTATGGGCATCGGTAATTTCTTCGGCAGACTGCCCTCGGAATTGCGTGAAAACAGCAAGTTATACGGTGTTGAAAAAGACAGTCTGTCGGGCAGAATAGCTCAAAAGCTGTATCCGCAGGCTGACATAACGATTGACGGATTTGAAAATACTCATTTTCAGGATAACAGCTTCGATGTTGCAATCGGTAATATTCCTTTCGGTGATTTTGGAGTAATTGATAAAAAATACAGTTCTCAAAATCTCAAAATTCACGATTACTTCTTTGTGAAATCACTTGATAAAGTGCGTGACGGCGGTGTTGTTGCTTTTGTAACATCCAAAGGTACGCTCGATAAAAAGGACAGCTCATTTCGCCGAGCTTTGGCGGAAAAAGCTGATTTAGTCGGAGCTGTCAGACTGCCGAATAATGCTTTTAAATCAGCAGGAACGGAAGTTACTCCCGATATTATCTTTCTCCAAAAGCGTTCTGCACCACTTGAAAATATCCCATCTTGGGTAAATGTGGGAACAACCGAAAACGGTTTATCAATCAATAATTATTTTATTGAACATCCTGAAATGGTTCTCGGTGATATTGTTCAAGGCAACAAGCTCTACGGACGAACAGATGATACAATGTGTGTACCGTTTGCTGACGGTAGACCATTATCACAACTGTTACCTGAAGCTGTAAAAAATATTGTATTTACCTATTCACCGGCAAAAGAGGTAATATCGCCTGTTTTTAAAACAGAAGCTGTTATATCAAAACCCGAAGGACTTCGTTCACAGAGCTACTATAAATCAGGCAACGAGATTTATTTTTACGGCAGCAATTCCGCAGGAGAATTAGTTACTGTGTCGGCTAAGGATTTACTTGATAAAAAGTACACAACAAAAAACATTGACAGACTTACTGCGTTTATGGAAATCCGTGATACTTTAAGAGAACTACTTGAGGTGCAACAGCACGATAACAATGATGCGGAAGTCGAACAATTGCAGCATAGGCTTAACACAATCTATGACAACTTTTATGATAAGTACGGTCTTATACATAGCAGATACAACCGTAATATTCTCGGATTTGACGGAGCGTATCAGCTTGTGGCATCTCTTGAGCAGGACTATGATAAAAATACCTTGATTAAAAAATCGGATATTTTCACTCAGCGTGTAAATGTTCCGAAACCGCAGATTGAACATATTGATACTGCATCGGAAGCTCTTGCCGTTTGTATCGCCGAAAAAGGATATATTGACTTTGATTATATGAGTAATCTTACCGATATTGACAAAGCAAGTCTTGAAGAAAGTTTGCGTAATAACGGTGAAATATATCCTATACCTATGAATACGGAAAATAATGAATATACATATCAGACCGCATCAGAATATCTATCAGGCGATATATATGCTAAACTTGATACAGCAGAATCCTATGCTGCTGTTGACAATATCTATAGTGCTAATGTTACTGCTCTTAAAGCAGCATTACCTACTCCGCTTAAAGCAGGAGATATTGATGTTAATCTCGGAGCTACTTGGATTGCTCCAGAATACTATGAGCAATTTATGTACAAGTTGTTTGAAACACCTCTTTTCAATCGTTCTGACGGCATTTTTAAGGACAGTAAAATATCTGTAGAATACTCTGAATATTCTGGTAAATGGTTTATTTCACACAAGGCAGCAGATAAATCTGTAACTGTAACAAAAACATACGGAGCTTGCGGTTATTCGGGATATCAAATTCTTGAAGCAGCTCTTAATTTATCAGAGCCAAAGGTATACAAAGATAAGCTTGACAAGTACGGACGGATTATGTTTGATAAAAATAACAAACCAATCCGAGTGATTGATGTGCCGGCAACTCAGGTTGTTCAACAAAAAGCGAATAAGATACGCAGAGAGTTCAAAAACTGGCTGTTTAGCGATCCCGTAAGACGGTCCGATATAGTTGATACATACAATCGTACTTTTAATTGTATTAAACCACGAGAATATGACGGCTCACACCTTACTTTTCCGGGAATGAATTCAAATATTGAACTGCACGAACATCAGAAAAATGCAATAGCTCACGCTATTTACGGTGGTAACACTCTGTTTGCTCATTCAGTCGGAGCCGGCAAAACTTTTGAAATGATAGCAACGGCTATGGAATGTAAACGGCTCGGTTTGTGCCACAAATCCTTGTTTGCTGTACCGAATCATCTGACAGAACAGGTGGGAGCAGACTTTTTGAAGCTCTATCCCAATGCAAACATATTGGTTGCAACAAAAGATGATTTTAAGGCTGAAAATCGTAAAAGACTGATGAGCAAAATTGCGACAGGCAATTATGATGCGGTTATCATCGGTCATACTCAACTTAAAATGCTACCGTTATCACCTGAAAGGCAGGAAAATATTTTCAAAGAGCAGATTGATAATATCGTTGCCGGTATTGCCGAACTAAAATACCAAGAAGGCAATTCTTTTAAGGTCAAGGATATGGAACGAACTAAGCGTAGTCTTGAACAACAACTTGAAAAATTACAATCAAGTAAAAAAGACAACACGGTGTACTTTGAGGAACTCGGTATTGATAAACTCTTTGTCGATGAAGCACACGAATTTAAGAATTTGTTCTGTACAACAAAACTGCAAAATGTTTCGGGTATTTCTTCGAGGGCATCTCAGAGAGCGACAGAGTTATTCGCTAAGTGCCGTTACCTTGACGAAAAAACCGGCGGTAAGGGCGTTGTATTTGCTACAGGAACTCCTCTCTCTAACAGTGTAACAGAACTACATACAATGATGAGATATCTCAACTATGATTTCCTTGCAAGTCATAATAATATGCAAAACTTTGACAACTGGGTATCTACATTTGGCGTACAGAAAAAAGAATATGAGCTTGCTCCTGCCGGCAACAAATTCAAGGAACGCACACGCATTGCAGAATATGCAAATTTACCAGAACTTATGTCAATGTTTAAAACGATTGCAGATGTCCGCACGGCTGATACTCTTAACCTTAAAGTGCCTGATTGTGAATTACACATTGTTGATGTTGAACCTACAGAATTACAGACTGAACTTGTTGAAGAATTATCAGACAGAGCTGATGAGGTCAACAACGGTTCCGTTGATCCGTCACAGGATAATATGCTCAAAATTACCGGTGACGGCAGAAAGCTCGGTCTTGACCCCCGACTTATCAATCCGTCATTTGAAGATGATCCCGGTACAAAACTTAATGTTTGTGTCAATAATGTTTTTGATATTTACGAAAAAACAAGTGACAAAAAGCTGACACAGATTGTATTTTGTGATTTGGGTGTTCCGAGCAAAAACTCATCTGCTGATGGCAATAAAGATGACGATACAAAAAGTGTGGCAGAACTTGACTCGCTTGAAGAGTCAGGAAAGTTTTGTGTGTATGATGATATTAGAGATAAGCTGATTGCAAAAGGTGTATCGGCTGATGAAATAGCTTATATTCACAACGCTAAAAGTGAAACCCAGAAGTCTGAGCTTTTTGCAAAAGTCAGAAGCGGTGAAGTGAGAATTTTACTCGGCTCTACGGGTAAAATGGGAACAGGCACAAATGTACAGGACAGGATCATTGCTCTGCACGATTTAGATGTTCCGTGGCGACCGTCCGACCTTGAACAAAGACGAGGAAGAATGGTTCGACAGGGTAATATCAACGATAAGGTACATCTTTATCGTTATGTTACAAAAGGAACTTTTGATGCCTACAGCTATCAGCTTTTGGAGAAAAAGCAGAAGTTTATAAGTCAGATTATGACCTCGAAAGAGCCCGGCAGAAAATGTGCAGATGTTGACCAAGCTGCATTGACTTACTCTGAAATCAAGGCTCTTTGTACAGGCGATGAGCGTATCCGTGAAAAGCTGACTCTTGAAAACAGAGTAAAAGAATTGCAGGCACTCAAGTCTGAATACAACAGCACACGATACGAACTTGAGGACAAGGTGAACGCTTATCCCGAAGAACGCAAAAAATTACTTCTTGATATAGGCAATATCAGCAAGGATATGGAAACGGTAAAAAACATACCTTTTGATGTCAAAACTGAAAGTTATCGGGTTAAGATTACTATAGGAAAAGATGCTTACTCACTCCTAGATGATGAATCAAGAAAAGTAGCTGCAAAAGCATTAACTAACGCTGTAGCACAGGTCAAAGGGGATGCTAACAAGAATAAGAGAATCGCCATAGGGGGACTCGACAACTTTGGTGTTGAGATAATCAATGACGGATATTTCCTTGATAAAATAACCGCAACTCTTCGTGGTAATTATACTTATTCAGTTGAACTGGGCGTATCAAGTATTATAAATCTTAAAAAGATTGAGAACTTGCTTTTTAAGGTTGAAAATGTTCTGAATGATAAAAAATCAGAACTCAATAAGCTTGATATTGACTATAAGACTGCACAGAATATGCTTCACAAGCCATTTGAGTTTGAGGATGAACTTAACAACAGTACAAAAAGGCTTGATGAGTTGACAACTGCCTTAAACATTGATATGTCAGAACACAAAGTAGATAAACCCAAAAAGACTCATTATTTTGGTAAGGATTTTATTCTTGGAAAAAACAAATCATCAAAGCAAATACAGAACAATGAAGTTATGAAATCAGAACCTAAAAGGAGTGAACCTGAATTATGATAGTTTACGCACAAGGCGATATAACAAAATTTGATGTAGATGCTATTGTAAATGCATCCAACGGTTTTGGCTATATGGGAGGTAAAAGATGTGTTAAAGAATTACATAGAGGAGTTGCAGAGAGCATTCAATTTGCATCTCAAGGTGCTGTTGAACGGCTTGCAAGAGCAAAATGTAAGGCACACTCCTTTTTTGGTTATTCACCCGGAACTGTTTTTGTGACTGATGCTCCAAATCTTGGTTGTAGAAAAATAATACACGCAGTTACTATGCGTACTCCGGGTAGCAAAGCAAAAATCAAAAAAATTATGGAGCTGATTCTAAAGATAGTAGCGGTAGCTGAAGATTTAAATATGAAATCAATAGCCATTCCATTACTTGGGTGTGGAACAGGTGGACTTGACAGAAAAACCGTTCAAAATTTATTAGCTCATAATCTTATAAGTGACAAAGTGACTTTTTATATTGTTACTTCACTTTAAAATCAGAAATTCTTTTCTGAATTTCTTTTTAAAACACTTGTTTTTTCTTAGTTATAACATATAATAGTATTTGAACGATGTTGGTTACTCATCTTAGTGTTGTGCTTCGCTACCGTCTGACCACCATATCAGGAGAATGCGACAAAAAGTAACGATTTTTGGAGCAACTGCATTATATGCAGTTGCTCCCTTTTATTGAGGAATGAATAGCGTGGATATAGATTTTTATTTTGTTAAATCTGATTATATAGATTTTTAAAAGCAAACAGAAATAAATAATCGTGGTTTTACTTGCGTACCAAACACAGAATAAAACAGTTATGAAATCAGAGCCTAAAAGGAGTGAACAAGAGTTGTGATTATAATAGCTTGAAACGGCTTTAAACAGCTCTTTATTCCGATTTTGCGGTAGATAAATATTTTTTATTTAATTTAAAAAGCAGCCGTTCAGACGGCTCTGAACGGCTCTTTTTTGTTGTCCTTAAAACTTGCAAATTTTCCGATTTTGACATAAGATAATATGTAAAGAAAATGAAGTGTGGTGATATTTATGATGTCAATTACAAGTACACGATATCTTTCTAATGTCGATTGGTTACAAGATGTGGTTCAAGGTACAGATTTAATCCTGTGCGGAGTTTCGGTACTTGAGTACCTTGAATTATTCAATGGTTATGTCAATGAATCTAAGATACAGGTGTATGCTCAGAACGAGGGACAATTTGATAACATTGAATATCATATTGTCAATTCATTTGACGATATAGAGTATCTCAATTTTGACGGTGTTTTATGTACAACTGTTAATCAGACTATAAACGATATGCTTTCTGATTATGACAACATAGATGAGCTTGCTTTTCTTGAAGCATTGAGCAATTATTATTTCGCCAACAATGAATCATTTGATAATCTTAAAATTAAACCGAATAAACTGAGTATTTTCAATCGGATAAAACAAATTGCAATAAATTATTATTGCTCAGACTGAAAGGAGTATGTATATGAAAACTAATTATCTTGTAACTGCTCAATGTGAAGTTTTGGTAGAATACGCAAATGCTGTTATGGCAAAGTACGAGAAATATCTCCGCTCTAAGTCTGCTTTAGACTGCGTAAAAAAGATGTATAAAGACTTATGCTCATACAACACAAAGATTATTCTTTGCGATAATCAGTCTGATTTAGGTGCTTTGTACAGCAATATAAAAGAATATGAGTGGATAATTGAACATATACCATCTGCTGTTTCGGTTGAAGCGTTAGTATGACTTATACTTTACCTTAAACAAGTGAGAAAATCAATCACAACACAACAAAGACAAAAGTAAAAGCAGATAGCATCAAAAAGATGTTATCTGCCTTTTTGTTGTTTATTCAAATTATATAGCTCATAAAAACTTCGTGGGCGTTTGGGGCAAGGTCAATGATGTCCTTTTTGTAAATTGTAATTTTTTCTGTACTTGTTGCACCCTAAAACCAAAATACTTGTTGCTAAAGCAGTAATCATTTTTTTAACTTTTTTCATTTTTATATTTTCCTTTAATTGTTTTATTTCATCTTTTGTTCTTGAATTTTCTTGTAGCAGTATAGCGTTGCTTTGCAATCCGCTAAACTATCGTGTGCTGTTTCACTGCCCCAATCGTAGCAGTAATATTCGGCACACTTAGTTAGAGTCTGCCACTTATTACAACCATAGTACTCACTCCATTCACCGTATATGTCTGCGAACATTTTCATAACATCAAAAGTTGTGGCTTTAGTATTCTCAATGCCACAGGCAGACAAGAACATCAAATCAAGACCTACATTGTAACCAATTATGACTTTTGCCGACTTTATAATATTGTTTAATTCGTAATAAACATCGGAAACTGTCGGTGCGTTCACTACCATTTCAGCAGTTATATGATTGATTGCCATAGCTTCGTTCCAGCTCTTTGTTCTTTCAGGCTTTATATAACTGTTAAATAGTGTCTTGCCCACACAATTAATAATAGACACTTGTAACAGCTCGTCTGTTACAGAATCGAGTCCAGTCGTTTCAGTGTCAACTATTATAATTTCATTTTCTTTTAATGTACTCATAATATTCCTTACTGATACACTTTGTCCGATTTCTTGTCTTTTCTTATACTCAGCCTTTAACTCTCTGCGTTTTGCCTGAGCTGCACGCTTTTCCTTTTCCTCAGTACGGTAATTTGTAAGCTCTTTTTCAGTCATAGGTCTGACTTCCTCGTCCCATAAGTAAAGCTCCTTAGATGGGCAATAGGCATTAATCCATAAATATTTACCGCATTTATCATTAATTTTCACAAAATGTTTTAACTTCCATTGTCTTTCAGTAAGTAACTTTTTATCCTGTTTGACTTGTATTTTGGTTCGTACACTTGTTATGTAGTTGTTCCAAATATTCATTTTCCGTTCCTCTTTCTTTTCTCTAACTTAATCGTCAGTAAAAAATATTATAATTGCGGTTATGAACCATAAACCTGCATAAATCAGTGTAGGTGACAACACATACCACCAGCTCCAATTAATTACATTAAGCAGCTTTAATTCAATAAATATAATTTGTTCTAATACTGCAATAAGTGTTATACAGCCTGTTTTTGGAGATGAATTATCGTTCATTTTTTCACTTCCAATCGTTTATTTGTATTAATTTGGGGTTTGAAGGTCATAGCAGAGCAAGGTATTGAAGTCAACAGAAAAGTATCTTGCAAGCATTAGTATAGTTACATATGTCATTGTAGTAGTTCCCATTTCGTAGTTAGTATAGGTACTTCTGTCGACTCCCAAATAGTCTGCAACTACTTTCTGAGAAACACCTTTTTGATTTCGCAGCTGTTTTAGTCTTTGTCCTACTTGCTTATAAATAAAGCGTGATTTAATTCTATATCCCATAAGTAATATCTCTCCTATTGGTTATTTGAAATCTTAATTTTATAGCCTGCAAGAAAAATTTATCCCACCCTGAATAGCGGAAGATGTTATATAATTATTTTTTATGTTTGTTCTTAGTATTGTTTATTTCATATCAACCGAAAAATCTGTTGTAATTGAGCCTTCAGGGATATAAATTTTATACTTTTCTCCTGTACCTGAAATTCTGAGCGACAAAAGAGGTTCAAAAGTAAGCGGATTTTCAGTTGCTTTTTCGTCAGCCGATTTTACTATAGTATCTATGTGCGGAGTATCCTTAGTATAGATTATTTCGCAATCGTCAGCCTTAATTTTGCTTGCTTTGTAACTCCCTTTATCAGTTTTGTAGTAATAATAATAGTATTGCTCAGTATTTACTTCGCCGCACCCAATAAAAAAACCACCTTGTAAATCACGATTGTCTTTAAAATTAACAATATTCTGGCTACTTTTTACTTCATCTGATAGTTTAATATCAATTGTGTATTTAAAAGATGATATAATTGTTGCTACACACACTATATTAATCAGAAGTGCTGTTAAGACAATTGCAAGTTTAATAAAACTCGGCTCTGAATGTAGCTCTGAATGTAACATTATAAAAAATACAAAAAAGAAAATTAAAGCGAGAATACAATTAATTATAACTAACATTTCTTACACTCCTCATCTGAACAAATATTCCCTGTAAATTTCTGTTCGGGCTGTCATTCGCAAGCCGTTAAGGAGCTTGCGATATTTTTCGTTGTTTCCTGACTTTCTTGCAAGAATAATTTCTTCATCCTGTGCTTCCCATTCGTGCAATGTGCTGTCAATAAGCTTGTTTGCCTTGTGGACTCTCTGCATTACTGTTCTGTACAGCTTTCCTGAGTCAATCAGCTTCTGAAGCTCATCCGTCCTGTGATTGTACAGAAATTCAAGGTATTCAGCCTCATCCCACAACAAGCTTCTCATACTGTAGTTATTGGTTCTCTGATTGTAGCTGTAGTATTTGTATTCCTTTTCGTTACAGATATTGATTTTTTCTTCGACTGCATACAACGGAAGCTCTGTATCATTGAGCTTTGCTTTGCTCACATATGTCTTGTCGGAATCTATATCGCACATTCTTTCAAAAAATTCAATCGTCATAATTATTTCCTCCTAACAATTTTGGATAGTGTTTCTCTGCATCGGCTATACTCTTATACTTATCCGTTACAACCATTACGGATACTTCTTTTAAACCTTTGTCTTTGACTACAAGAGGTAAAGCCTTGTTGTAATTGAATATTTCTGATTTATCAAGGATTCTGCAAATATAGCAGAATCCTATTTCTTTATTTTCGGCTACTATGTATCCTGTACCGGTATCATATTCCGCATAATCGGTAAACAATACCGGCTGACCATTTCGCTGAAATAATACTGCTTTAGTCATTGTTATCGCCTTTTTCTTTACTCTTGAAAAACATATCAAGAGCTGCTGCAACTGTGTCGGCAATCTCATCATTGCTAAGCCCTGCAAAGTATTTTTTGTAGAGTGTTGAATCAATAGATACTTTTTTGTCGGGCTTTTTCTTTTTGGCTGACAAAACTTTCAGCATTTCATCTTCATCAAGTACACCGTCAGCAGATAAAACTCGTAAATCTCTTGCCTGAGCTTCTGATATTTTCATCAGCATATTATCGTCAACAGAGTTTATCTCAAATAATTTTTCCTGTTCCTCTGCCAATAAATACGATAATTCTACCCCTGCTCTCACGGCAAGCTGACCTTTATCAATCCAACCAAGAATACTGTCAGATAACTTACTTATTCTCACAAGTCTTGCAATGGTATTTCGGCTCAATCCATATTCTTCTGCAACTTTTTCACGGCTGTTGCCAGTTACAGCAGAATTTTCACCGTTCAGCATTTTAATCTCATTGATTATGTCATTTCGTTTGCCTTGTGAAAACATCTCAGAATATCGCCTTGCGATAATTCGTGCCTGTTCCGATATTTTGAGGTCATTAAAGCCCCTTTGAATAAGGTTACTTTCGTCAACATAAGTTTGAGCTTCGTCCTCTGTGAGCTGTTCCTTTATAATAGCCGGTATTGTTTCAAGACCTGCTATCTTTGAGCAATTCCAACGGTTGTGACCGATTAAGATTTCGTATGTATCTGAACCGTTTGGATTGGGTCTGCAAACAATAGGAGTCATTACTCCGTTCTTACGGATTGATTCGACCATATCATCTCTGCGTTCACCGTCATAAAGAGAAAACTGATGATTGTGAAACGGTACAAGCATATCAAGCGGTATTTGCTTTATTTGATTGTTTTGCGAGAGCATCGCTCCGAAATTAAAGCCTGTCATTGTCGTTCCTCCGTAAATTACGCACCAATTCTTTTTGTAAGTTCTTCGGCACAAGCTATGTATTCCTCTCCGAGCTTACTGCCTTTAATTAAGCATAATGCTTTGTGCTGCTTAGTGCTTTCGACTGCCTGTGTGGCACGGTGTATCTGAGTGTCAAAAAGAGCATTATTGTAAATGCTTTCAAGTTGCTCAATGACACGCTTACTTGCGTTTGTGCGGTCAACCATTGTTGGCAGCACACCGAGAATTCTTAAATTAGGATTGATGGTTTCCTGTATTTGTGAAATAACACCTGTAAGAGTTTTTAAACCGCCGAAGGCAAAGTCCTGCACCTGTACCGGGATAATTACACCGGTGCTTGCCGTGAGAGCGTTCATCAGCAAAACTCCAAGTGACGGATTACAATCAATAATTACATAATCGTACTGTTTGATAATATCATTATCAAGAATACGCTTGAGTATTGTTTCCCTCGAAAGTACCCCTGCGAGGAATAAGTCTGCATTTGCAAGGTTGATGTCACAAGGAATGTAATCAAGGTGATTAACCTCGTTATGTCTGATGCAGTCTTTTATTTCAACTGCCTTACTCATACCTACCTTACCAATAAGAAGGTCGCTCATTGTTGGGTTGCCGTCTGTATTGTCGAAAGCGGCATATTTGGATAAATCCGCCTGTGGG
>UMJK01002531.1_pt1 | contig 20247 bp, 12 predicted proteins | sample 1966021 | NCBI WGS metagenome assembly UMJK01 (sample SAMEA4836151, study PRJEB28245) | human gut metagenome | biome: gut microbiome; material: fecal sample | place: Denmark | collected 2008
GGCGCTTCCCTCAGAAACATAGTCGCGGCTCTTCGTCCGACAGAGGGACAGACTCCGCAAAGCCGTTCAAATTTACCGTGATATTTTACCTTTTTTAGCCCGATTTGTCAACCTTGACGAGGATGTTATCGGCGGCAAATATCCGCGCCTGTATTTTCCGTAACCTGACAAGCGGGCGGTGAATACTCTGTAATATGACTTTTCGGGAGGCGTATTATGGGTAACATCGACTATTTTCTCGGGTGCAGCTCGCCCGAGGGCTTTCATTCGTTTTTCGGCGAGCTGTGCCCCGCTCATTCGGGCGGGTACACATATATAATAAAGGGCGGTCCGGGCACGGGGAAATCGAGCCTGATGAAAAAGATAAACGCCGCCCTGACCGACGCGGGAATCGGGACGGAGCTAATATACTGCTCGTCCGACCCCGCCTCGCTCGACGGCGTGTATGCGCCCGCTCTCAACTGCTTAGCAGTTGACGGTACTCCCCCTCACACGCTCGAGCCGAAATATCCGGGCGCCGCGCAGGAAATAATCGACCTGGGCAAATTCTGGGATAAAGATATTCTGCGCTCGCGGCGTGACGAAATCATCTCTCTCAGCGACGAAAACGCGGCATATCACCGCAGATGCAGACGTTTTCTTGAGGCCTCGGCTCTCTTGCGCGAGGATATTCTGCGCCTGACGCTCGCCTGCGCCGACACGGCAAAAATAAAGCGCACGGCATCGCGCATAGCGGCGCGCGAGTTCGGCGCTCCTGCGGGGCGTATCGGCGAGGAGCGGCACATAAATTTGTCCGCCGTCACGCCGGACGGGATAACCTTTTTTAATAAAACCGTCGAGACGATGTGCGAGAAAGTCTATGTCATAGAGGACGAAAACGCGGCGTGCTCATCGGCGCTGCTCTCCCTGCTGCGCGGATATGCGCTGTCGGGCGGGCACGATATAATCGCAAGTCCCTGCCCGCTCGACCCGAGCGGCGAGCCGGAGCATCTGCTCATTCCCGCGCTGTCGCTCGGCTTCGTGACCTCAAACAGGCTGCATGAGGCGGAGCTTGACGGAGCCGTGAAAATAAACTGCGCGCGCTTCACCGACCGCGCCGCGCTTCGCCGCCGTCTGCCGCGGCTGAACTTCACAAAAAAGGCCTACGGCGAGTTTATCGCCGAGGCGGCGGACTCGCTCAAGAGCGCAAAGAAAATTCACGACAAATTGGAGAGCATATATATCTCCGCCATGGACTTCTCGCGCATGGATGAGCTTGCAAAGAGCATTGCCAAAGATATGCTTTCGAGAAGAGACGCTTAAAACAAAAAAATCGGGAAAAAATAAAGGCCATAATCCACGCTTTGTGAATTATGACCTTTGTCATTTTGCTCTGCGGTCAGCGGAAACGCGGCCGTCTTATCAACTGCGGGAAAAATTATTCGCCGACAACGTTGACAGCTCTGAGCTTGCTGGAATCCTTGGGATCCGGCTCGACCTCAAAGGTGACCTTCTGACCCTCGGTAAGAGTTCTGTATCCGTCTGCAACGATAGCGGAGAAATGTACGAAAACATCGTCGCCGCCCTCATCGTTAGCGATGAAGCCAAAACCTTTTTCTGCGTTGAACCATTTGACTGTACCCTTCATTGCGGTACCTCCGTGAAAAAATTTGCATTCTATATTATATGTTGTGCAATGGACCCGCACATTTTCTCGAACCATCAAACGCAAACGGTCAATGGCTTACAAAAAACATGCGAGTCCACAGAAACATTTGTCAGAATACGCAAATAATTATATAATCCCGTTTCGCCTTTGTCAATAGCAATTTTGTCGAATAATCACGAAAGCCCAATAAAAATTTACAAATTGTTAATTGACAAAATATGCCCTTTAGGATATGATAAATGTAATCCATTGGGGAGTAGCTATGGGCAAAAGCCCATCTTGCTGTCACCAACCGTCGTGCAGGCCGCAATAACCGACCGAGCCCGGCTGGCAGCAGACATATGCGTTCAGGCGCGTTTGAGGCAAGACCTTTGGCAGACATAGTCTGTCGAAGGTCTTTTTTGTTTAACCGAAAGGGAGGCATAAAAATTGAAGTACTATCTTGAAGACGTCCGCGAGGTGTTTAAGCGGACGGAGAGCTCGGAAAACGGACTTTCGCAGTCCGAGGCCGAACGCCGTCTTGAGAAATACGGCAAAAACAAATTGGCACAGGCAAAGCAGAAATCGCTCGTCAAGCGGTTTTTTGAACAGCTTGCCGACCCGATGATAATCATCCTTATCGTCGCCGCGGTCATATCCGCCGTGACGACAGTCTACGAGGGCAGGGTCTCCGGCTCGCCGTCCTTCCCTACGGACACCGTGATAATCCTCGCCGTTGTGCTCATAAACGCCGTGCTCGGCGTCTTGCAGGAGAGCAAGGCGGAAAAGGCTATCGAGGCGCTTCAAGAGATGAGCGCGGCGACTTCCAAGGTCATACGCGAGGGCAAAATCATGATCGTCAAGAGCGAGGATCTGACCGTCGGCGACGTTGTTGTGCTCGAGGCGGGCGACGCTGTTCCCGCAGACTGCCGCATATTCGAGAGCGCCAGCCTTAAAATAGAGGAGGCTGCGCTGACGGGCGAGAGCGTGCCCGTGAGCAAAATTATCTCCGTTCTCGGCGCGGGCAACGGCGGCGATATTCCGCTGGGCGACAGAAAGAACATGGCGTATATGGGCAGCGCCGTTGTCTACGGACGCGGCAAGGCCGTTGTCACCGACACGGGCATGAATACCGAGATGGGCAAGATAGCCGACGCCATAACAAAGGCGGAGGACGGGCAGACCCCGCTCCAGAAAAAGCTTGCGGGGCTCTCTAAGACTCTCACCTTCCTTGTGCTTGGAATCTGCGTTTTCATCTTCGCGTTTTCGCTGTTCATGGAGCGCTCCACTCTCGCGGGCGGCGATCCCGCACTGATATTCAAGAGCGTTATCGACGTATTTATGGTAGCCGTCAGCCTCGCCGTTGCCGCCGTTCCTGAGGGACTTGCGGCGGTGGTCACTATCGTGCTGTCGATAGGCGTTACGAATATGTCGAAGAAAAATGCGGTTATCCGCAAGCTCACCGCTGTTGAGACGCTCGGCTGCGCGCAGATAATCTGCTCCGACAAGACGGGCACTCTCACGCAGAATAAGATGACCGTCGTCGATCATTACGGCGACGAAAAGCTGCTCGCAAGAGCCATGTCCCTCTGCTCCGACGCGCAGGAGGATTCCGACGGCCTTGTGATCGGCGAGCCCACGGAGGCGGCTCTCGTCAGCTACGCGATAAGCCTCGGACTTCATAAGGGCGAGCTGAAAAGCGACAGCCCGAGAATCGGCGAAGCTCCGTTCGACTCCGGCAGAAAGATGATGTCCACCGTCCACAAGACACCGGACGGCATTATTCAATACACAAAGGGTGCTCCCGATGTTGTCGTCGATCTCTGCACCCACGCCTTTATCGACGGAAAAATCGTTCCGATGACAGACGAGATAAGAGCGACAATAGCCTCGGAAAACAAAAGGATGGCGGATAAGGCTCTGCGCGTGCTCGCGGCGGCGATGAGAAAATACGACTCCGCGCCCGACGATTTTTCGCCCGAGGCGCTCGAGCATGATCTGATATTCATCGGCCTTACCGGCATGATAGACCCCGTTCGCCCGGAGGTCAAGGCGGCTATAGAGGAGTGCCGCGGCGCGGGCATAACCCCCGTTATGATAACCGGCGACCATAGGGACACCGCCGTTGCCATCGCCTCGGAGCTCGGCATACTCACCGACCCCTCGCAGGCCATAACCGGCGCGGAGCTCTCCGCGATGAGCGACGAGGAGTTCGCGGACAGAGTCGAGAATATATATGTATACGCGCGCGTGCAGCCCGAGCATAAGACGAGAATAGTCAACGCCTGGCGCTCAAAGGGCAAGATAACCGCCATGACGGGCGACGGAGTCAACGACGCACCGTCGATAAAGAGCGCGGATATCGGAATAGGCATGGGCATAACCGGCACAGACGTCACGAAGAACGTCGCCGACATGGTGCTCACGGACGACAACTTCGCGACCATTGTCAACGCCGTTGAAGAGGGCCGCCGGATATATGACAATATCCGAAAGGCCATTCAGTTCCTGCTCGGCTCGAACCTTGCGGAGGTGCTCGCGATATTCACCGCAACGCTTCTCGGCTTCACCATTCTCGAAGCGCCGCATCTGCTGTTCATAAACCTCGTCACCGACTGCTTCCCGGCGCTCGCGCTCGGACTCGAAAAGGCGGAGAGCGATATCATGCTCCGCCGCCCGCGCGACCCGTCGGACGGAATATTTGCAGGCGGGCTCGGCTTTGACGTGCTCTATCAGGGCGTGCTCGTTACCGCGCTGACCCTCGCGGCGTTCTTCATAGGCGAACGCTTTGAGACGGGACACTGGGCGTTTATGAACATCGCACAGTGCGAGCAGGGCATGACCATGGCATTTCTCACCATGTCGATGTGCGAGATATTCCACTCGTTCAATATGCGTTCGCAGCGCGGCTCGGTCATAAAGATGAGCCTTCGCGGCAGCCACAACCTGCCCCTGTTCGGTGCTATGGTGGCGTCGCTCGTGCTGACTACGGCGGTTATTGAGATACCGTTCCTCGCAAACGCCTTCGGCTTCACTCCGATAGGCTTCGCCGAATATGCGACATCGCTCGCCCTCGCGTTTTCGATAATCCCGATAGTCGAGATAATCAAGGCCGTTCAGCGTGCCGCAGCGAAAAGAAAAGCCTCCAGATAATATAATAATTTGACATTTTTTTCGACAAAAAGATAATTTTTTATTGAATACGCCTTGACTTTTCCCCCGAATATGATATCATTTATTGATGTACCAATGGGGAGTAGCTATGGGGATTATCCTATCTGTTTGCCAACAATCTCGCTTCGGCTGGCAGCAGACAGACGGCCTTCAGGCGTTTGATGCAAGACCTTTGGCAGATAATACTGTTGAAGGTCTTTTTTCAATCTTTTCCTGCGCTCTCTGCCATTCAAATTAAAAAGAAAGGTCTTGAAAGCGCATGAAATTCTATCTTGAGCCGACAGAGAAGGTTTTCTCGACGGTCGAGAGCTCCGAAAAAGGCTTGACCTCGGCCGAAGCGGAGCAGCGCCTTGCCAAATACGGCAAGAACAAGCTTAAAGAGGCGGAAAAAGACAGCCTCTTTAAGAAGTTTATCAACTCCCTCGCAGACCCCATGATCATCATGCTCCTCGTCGCAGCCGCAATTCAGGCCGTTGTGACGGTCGTGGAGAGCGGCGCAAACTTCTCGTTCAGAGATTTTGCGGACGTGCTGGTCATTCTCGTAGTTGTTATCATCAACACCGTTATGAGCCTCGTTCAGGACAGCAAGGCGGAGGCCGCCATGGACGCTCTTATGGAGATGACCGCGGCGACGAGCCATGTTCTGCGTGACGGAGAAGTCGTCACGATAAAGAGCGAGGATGTTGTGATAGGCGACATTGTAGTGCTCGAGGCAGGCGACGCCGTTCCGGCGGACTGCCGCATAATCGAGAGCCACAGCATGAAGGTCGAGGAGGCGGCTCTGACGGGCGAAAGCGTCCCCGTGACGAAGCTTATCGACGCGCTCAACTGCACGGCGGGCAGCGACGATATCGCCCTGGGCGACAGAAAAAATATGCTCTACAGCGGCTCAACTATAGTCTACGGCCGCGGCAAGGCAGTTGTTACGGCGGTCGGCATGGACACCGAGATGGGCAAGATAGCCGACGCCCTTTCGGACGCCGAGCAGGAGCAGACTCCCCTTCAGAAGAAGATGGCGGAGCTTTCAAAGTTCCTCACGAAGCTCGTTATCGCAATATGCGTAGTTGTGTTCGCGGTCGGTCTCGTCGAGTCCCTGGTGCTCAGCAATGAGCCCTTCTCATGGGAGCTACTCGGAAACACCGCACTGAGCACGTTCATTTCCGCAATCGCTCTTGCGGTTGCCGCCATACCCGAGGGACTGCCGGCAGTCGTCACGATAATCCTTTCCATAGGCGTTACCGCGATGAGCAAGAGGCAGGCTCTTATCCGTAAGCTTACCGCAGTTGAGACTCTCGGCTGCACTCAGATAATCTGCTCCGACAAGACGGGCACTCTGACCCAGAACAAGATGACCGTCGTCGATCATTTCGGCGACAATGAGAAGCTCATAGCCGAGGCTATGGCTCTTTGCACCGACGCTCAGATAGACGACGTCGGCAAGGTCACTGGCGAGCCCACCGAGGCCGCTCTCGTCGGATACGCCTATGCCCTGGGCATGAGCAAGAATGACCTTGTCAAGGCGAGTCCCAGAATCGGCGAAGCTCCGTTCGACTCCGGAAGAAAGATGATGTCCACCGTCCATAAGACGGCTTCCGGCATAGTTCAGTACACAAAGGGTGCGCCCGACGTTGTTATCAACCTTTGCAAAACCGCGCTTATAGACGGCAGGATAGTTCCCATGGACGACGAGTTCCGGGCAAAAATCGCCGCGGACAACAAGAGAATGGCGGACAAGGCTCTGCGCGTTCTCGCCGTTGCGCTTAGAAATTACGATTCCGTCCCCGCATCCTTTGAGCCCGAGGCGCTTGAAAGCGACCTCGTGTTCGTCGGACTTACCGGCATGATAGACCCCGTCCGCCCCGAAGTCAAGGCGGCTATCGAGGAGTGCCGCGGTGCGGGCATAACCCCGATAATGATAACCGGCGACCACAAGGATACCGCAGTCGCCATAGGCCGCGAGCTCGGCATAATCTCCGACGCGTCGCAGGCCATTCTCGGCGCGGAGCTTGACAAGTTCAGCGACGAAGAGCTTATTGAAGAGGTTACCAAATACTCCGTCTATGCGCGAGTTCAGCCCGAGCATAAGACGAGGATAGTCAAGGCCTGGAAGGCACGCGGCATGGTTACCGCGATGACCGGAGACGGCGTCAACGATGCGCCCTCCATAAAGGCCGCCGATATCGGCATCGGCATGGGCATCACCGGCACGGACGTCACAAAGGGCGTTGCCGACATGGTTCTCGCGGACGACAACTTCGCCACTATCGTCAACGCGGTCGAAGAGGGCAGAAAGATCTACGACAACGTCTGCAAGGTGCTCCAGTTCCAGCTTTCAACGAATATGTCCGAGGTTATAATCATGTTCGTTGCCTCTATCCTCAACTTCCAGCTTCTCGAGCCCGTTCACCTGCTTTGGATAAACATGGTCACCGACTCCCTGCCCGGCCTTGCGCTCGGTATGGAGAAAGCCGAGGGCAACCTGATGAAGAGAAAGCCAAGAGCGACTACGGACGGCATCTTCTCCCACGGCGCGGGCTTTGACATGGCATGGCAGGGCATCTACCTCGCAATAGTAGAGCTTGCCGCCTATGTCATCGGCTATCGCCTCGAGGTGGACAGCTTCGAGAATATGTTCTTCGGCGGTGCCGACGGCTACTGTATAAACGCTATGTCCATGGCGTTCCTGACGGTCAACTTTGCCGAGATGATGTGCGCTATCAATATGCGCTCGCGCACAGGCTCCATCTTCTCTAAGAGTATGTTCAAGAACATGAACTGGTGGCTCGTCGGTTCGTTTGTCGTGACAACGGCGCTGACCCTCATTGCCGTGTACCTCCCCGGTCTCTCCGACGAGGTCTTTGATATCGAGCGCGGCACTTTCCAGACCAATGAGCTGCTTATTTCCGCCGGTCTCGCGGCCTCCACTATCCCGGTATTCGAGATAGGAAAAGCTATCAGACGTGCGGTTGAACGCAAAAAAGAGAGAAACGCTGCATAAATATTAATTTAATCCGAGTATCCCCTGCGTCAAGCGGCGCGGGGGATATTTTATTGCGGGCGATATTTTCGTCAGGGACTGCGGCGAATCTGCGGTCCTTATTTTTATATCCGAAACAAGTATTATTCGGAAAGCACTTCAATGTGACAAAGCATAGTATTTTTCTATTCTTTTGCGTCCCTGCGTCCCGTCTAATCTGTTTATATAACATTAATGAATATATTTTCAATTTTTTATTGAAATCTATAGTTATGTATGCTATAATTTCCTCAAAACTGTGGTTATTTTTTATGCAGTAAATCTAAACGCGCGGCGGCGCTTTGATAAGGAGGACTTTTTTTGAAAGCCTATAACGCGAAAGACATCAGAAATATCGCCATTGCAGGCCATGGCGGAAGAGGAAAAACTACCCTTGCGGAGGCCATGCTCTACACCGCGAAGGCTACAGACAGACTCGGCAGAGTCGCCGACGGCACCACCGTGCTCGACTTTGACGCCGAGGAGAAGAAGAGAAAGGCCACGGTATCAACCGCTGTCGCCGCTATAGAGTGGAACGGCGCGAAGATAAATATAATTGACACTCCCGGTCTTTTTGACTTTGCGGGCGGCATGAGCGAAGGCATCCGCGCAGCGGACAGCGTGCTCATAGTCACCGCGGCGGGCTCGGGCTTCGACGTCGGCGCGGAGAAGGCTCTCAAGGCCGCGAACGCCAGAGGTATCTCGAGAATGTTCGCAATCACCCGCTGCGACGCGGATAACACCGATTTCTACAAGACCTTTGCAGCCATAAAGGAGGAGGTCGGCGCCGCTATCTGCCCCGTTATCGTCCCCCATATGGAGAACGGCAAGGTCGCATCGTATGTAAACCTCGCATCCCGCAAGGCTTTTGACTACAGCGGCGGCACTAAAAAGGAAGTCGATATGCCCTCCGACGCGCAGCTTGACGAGATGCTCGATATACTCACCGAGGCCGTCGCCTCGAGCGACGACGAGCTTATGGAGAAGTTCTTTGCCGGCGAGACCTTCACCCGCGAAGAGATAATCAAGGCTCTCAACTCCGGAGTCAGCGACGGCTCCGTTATCCCCGTATACGCCTGCGCGGGCTACACCTGCGAAGCTATCGATATGCTCCTTGACGAGATAGTATATTCCGCTCCCTCCGCAGCCGACAAGGCGGGCGAGAACGGTCTTCCCTGCGACGAGAACGGCCCTCTTGCGGCTATATGCTTCAAGACCATCGCCGACCCGTTCGTCGGCAAGATGTCCTTCTTCAAGGTCGTATCCGGCAAGATAACCGCGGACACTCCCGCATATAACTCCCGCACCGAAGAGAGCGAGAGAATGGGCAAGATAATCACCCTCAAGGGCAGCAAGCAGGAGGACGCAGCTTGCATCCCCGCCGGCGATATCGGCGTTGTGACGAAGCTTGCGGGCATAAAGACGGGCGACACTATCTGCTCGCCCAAGAACCCGATAACCCTCGAGGGCATTAAGTTCCCGACCCCCTGCCTGTCCATGGCAGTCAAGGTTCGCAAGAAGGGCGACGAAGAGAAGGTCGCGGCGAGCCTGCTCAGACTTCTCGAAGAGGATCCCACGATTTCGTTCGTCATCAACAAGGAGACCCGCGAGCAGGTGCTCTCCGGTCTGGGCGAACAGCACCTTGACGTTATCGTATCCAAGCTCAAGAACAAGTTCGGCGTTGAGGTTGACCTCAGCGTGCCGAAGGTTGCATACAGAGAGTCCATCCGCAAGAAGGTCGAGGTTCAGGGCAGACATAAGAAGCAGTCCGGCGGACACGGCCAGTTCGGCGACGTCTTTATCCGCTTCGAGCCCTGCGAGAGCGACGATCTCGTTTTCGCCGAGGAGGTTGTCGGCGGCTCCGTGCCGAAGAACTTCTTCCCCGCAGTCGAAAAGGGTCTGCGCGACAGCGTCAAGAAGGGCGTGCTTGCAGGCTATCCGATGGTCGGCTTAAAGGCTACGCTCTATGACGGCTCTTATCATCCGGTCGACTCGTCCGAAATGGCGTTCAAGACCGCTGCCAACATAGCCTACAAGAACGGTATTCCGCAGGCTAACCCCGTTATCCTCGAGCCCATAGGCACTCTGAAGGCCTATATGCCCGATGAAAATCTCGGCGACATCATGGGCGACGTCACCAAGCGCCGCGGCCGCGTGCTCGGCATGGGCCCGTCCGACGAGCCGAAGATTCAGGAGCTCATCGCGGAGGTTCCCATGGGCGAGATGGGCGACTTCTCAACAGTCCTGCGCTCCGTGACCGCCGGCAGAGGCTGGTTCTCCCTCGAGTTCACCCGCTACGAGGACGCACCGCCCGTAGTCGCGCAGAAGGTCATCGACGAAGCCAAGGCTGCCGAGGCCGAGTCCGACAAATAAACATAAAAAACAGAGAGAGCTGCCTTTTGACAGCTCTCTCTGACTGTCTAAAAACTATAAATTCTGCCTCATTTTGATGGGGAAACCAAGGACATGAGCACTGTGGCGTGCAGGGCAAGACGAATCGACTTACGACAACCGGCTCCGTAACGCCGATTGTCGGATGTAGTTGGGAAAGAAAGCGTTACTTTTCCAAGGAGTTATCAACTTAATTGTCACCTGTTTGTACTGTAAATTTGTTGTATTTATGTAGAGAGCAACATCGAGGAAATTCTTCACGGTGTTCTATATAAAAACCAATTTAGATATTTTAAAAGGGGTGATTCCAGTGTTTTAAGTTCACCAATCAAAAAAGCAATATCACTAATAAATTTAAAATACACCATAAAAACAACATAATAACTATTACTCTATAAGATATAATAGGCATTACCTTTTGGAAAGGGGCATAGACATGAAAAAATTAAAAATTATGTTATCAATCACTATAGTATTAACACTTGTTTTTTCTACATTTTCGTTTTCTGCAAGTGCTATCGAGCCGACAACATTGGCGAGAGAAGATGTACCAAGCATTTTGGATTACAAAGAAGTAAAATCGCAAGGTGCTGTCAGAAGACTTCGTGAAAATGAAGAAAATCTATCATCTATTGTTTTCGAAAATTCTGATGGCACAAATTCTTTATATGTTTTTACTCAAAATGTCAAATATGCTGATACAGATGGCACTATTCGTGATATTGATAATTCAATAGTTCACAGTAGTGTTAGCGGATACAAATATCAAAATTCCAAAAATGATTTATTAACATTGTTCCCTAATAAGTTTGATGGCTCATCTATGATCAAACTATCATATAATGGATATGATATTTCTTTTGCGCCTGAAATCAATTTGGATGTTCAAAGTCAGTATAAAAAAAGCCAAAATGCTGTTGTTTACCCAAATGCTTTTGGCGATGGAATATCTCTATCCTATACTTCCAACTATTCAGGAATTAAAGAGGAAATTATAATTGATTCTAAACCCCAAAATAATACATTCAGTTTTTTACTTGAATTGCATGGTTTAGTTCCGGTATTAGGTCCAGAATCAATAGCTTTATATGATGACAAGGGACAGATAATAAGTGTTATAGGACAAGTTGATATAAAAGATTCATCTAACAGCAACGGTGGATATAATTTCTCTCTAAATAATTCGTTGGATATAGAAACACTTTACGATAATAAATATCGTGTTACTGTTGCTATTGATCAGGAATTTTTAGAAAGTAGTAATACTGTCTATCCCGTTGTTGTCGATCCCAATATATCAATCAACAAAACACATCAAAAAGATACTACTGTTTATACTAACAAACCAACAGGTAACTTTTGGAGCAGTGCGTATAACAATGTAGGTGATCACGGAACAAGTTATGGTATTGGTACAGGTTTTGTGCAATTTGATTTTAGCGCCTATAAAGAAATTCCATTTGATGGAATCACTTCTGCAATATACCGTGTTTATGAAGGCTCTGGAAAAACAAATTCCTCTACTATTGATATACGGCAACCTTCCGGTGCCTGGACAGATACAAGTCTCACATACAATAATAGGCCGGGAATTAGTTCAACAAATATTGCATCACAAACAATAACTACATCTAAATATTATGAGTTTAATATTACATCTCTTGTTAAATCATATATTCAATATGAGAAAACCTCAGGAGCAAAAGGAGCAAATCCCAAACGAGGAATGGCTCTTGTAGCGAGATCATCGTCAGCATCAAGCAAACATTTTTGTTCTGCACAACATGGAAATTATCCCCCCGTTCTCAAAATTACATATACAAATTATGCACTTCTTGGTCCTAAATGGTCATCCAGAAATTGTAAATTTAAAATAAGTGAACTGCCAACAGCATATCAGAATGGCGTTCGTGATGCAATAAATAGTTGGAATGCAGTAAATATTAATTTTTCATTCACTGTAGATAACAACAGTTCAAATCGTATTTATTGTAAAAGTTCAGGTATGACTCAGGGAACAGTAGCTTACTGCAGTTATAGTTGGTATACAAGTAATATGAATTTTGCTTCAGCAGAAATAGTCTTTAATACGCAACATCATACTTTTAGCTATAATGTTACAAGTGGGAATTTTCATATTGCAAGTATCGCCAGACACGAATTAGGACATGCATTGGGATTAGGGGATATTTATATTGATTCCAACGCATATGCCGTAATGTATGGGTATTCATCTCCAGGTGAAAGTGTAAGCATAAAATCCGCAGATATAATTGGTGCACAAAAAATTTATGGCAGTCGTTCATAAAATTTCAAAATTTATTATTGAATGATTTGGGGTGTTAAGAATGAAAAATATTAAAAAAATATCTTTCAGCATTTTATGTTGCATGATTTTTCTTGTTTCAAGCGGTTGTATAACAAATAAAAATGAAAATGAAACCCATTCTGAATCTCCGCATCCAGTTAATAATGAAATACTAACAAAAAGTATTTGTATACATTTTGAAAACTTGACAGATGATCAAGCCATAAAAAAAGCATCTGCTATTTTAAAAGGCGAAGTTATCAAAGTTAATGAGGAATCCCAAATGGATAATGAGATTGTGTATCATACAGTAGAAATAAAGGTTGTTCAAAGCAAAAATACAGATTACGCCATTGGTAGCATAGTTACTGTTAAGGAATTAGGTGGTATCTGGGAAAACGAAAAATTTATGTATAGTCCAAGTGTCGTGTTTCAGTTAGGAGAAGAAGTTATAGTGTTTTTAGATGATGACTCATATGTTTTACATCAATGTTTTAAATTCAATCAGATATCGTCTGGTGAATTCGTTAGAAATGATGGTGTAAAATATGATGCTGGCTTTGCTGAACGGTTGTTTCAAAAAAGGGCAAATTCAAATGAATCCTCTACACAATCTGCTCCTTCTTACCAAAGCGGAAATGCAAAATCTTTTATACAGCCTAATTTGACAAAGGAGATAGGCGAATCCGCTTTAATTGTGGAAGGGATTGTTACAGATATTGCTGCTCCAGAGCTAATTGAGAACCATGCCTACTCATGCGTTACTTTTACAGTTTTAGAAGTAATTCGTGGAGATATCCCCTCTAAGAGTATTAAGCTAATGCAGTCTGGAGGAACAATCAATGGCATTGAATATAGTAATAACGATGGCTTCACTTATCAAAAAGGGCAAAGGCTTATTTTGATATTATCAACAGACGATAAAAGCCAATATACCGTTTCACAATATTTTGTCAAGGATAGTGCTGACAGCTATTTGCATTATGGTTCAAACGAAAAGTTTAGTAAAAGAGATTTCAACCCTTCATAGATTTTAATGATGTTGTTTTATTAGGCATTTGGGTTACGAGTTTCGCATTGTGATACAAGGCGGTTGGCTTTTTGTACAATCTCAGAGAGAGCTGTCAAAAGGCAGCTCTCTTTTATTGCCGTGAAAAAACGGGACTGTCGCGTTTAGCCGCAGACAGTCCCATATTTTATTTTTTTACGCCGTTGCGAAGCGTCGTTCCGTCATAAGTCTTTATGACGTAATCGACCGCGCCGCCGGTATCCGTTATCAGCATACTGTCGCTGCCCGCTATACTCGCGTATATATTATCTACATCTATATCGACGGTGTAGCTCCATGTGCCGCTGACTATCGTTCCGCTGACATTATCGATTTTGACAACAACCTTGCAGTCGTCATATCTGAGTGTAATGCTGCCCTTTGAGGTGTCCACCTTGATGCTCGGCATCTCGTCAAAGACTCTGTCAAGGTTGCCTACCGTGCCGACAGTGCGCCCGACAGGCCCGCGGTGCGCGTCCTTCGTGTTCTGATCATCCTGCTGTATTCTGACATTCAGGGTCACTATAGTATAGTTGCCGTAAGCGACGGCATTTGCCGAAATGAGGTCGCTCGACTTAATTTCATCGGGCACTCCGGGCACTTCGTTCACAGGCGTGCTGTTCGCCGTGAGCGCCGCAGAGGCTATGCCCGTAAACAGGGAGAGCATTCCCTTTTGGAAGCTGTTGCGCGGAGTGTAGTCAACGCGCTTTATCGACATAAGCTGCGTGGCGTCTATGCTCTTTGTGTTCGCAGCAGCCGCCTTGTAATATCGGAGCACCTTAGAGGTATTGGTGGAGTTGAGCCCGCTGTGAATATTTATCTCCTCGGGCTTTGTCGTGCCGGAGGGGCCGGTCTGCGCCGAGTGTCTTGGGCCGACGGTAGTCGGCTCGCCCGTTGTGCTCTCTCCCTCCGGTTTTGTCGACTCGGTCACTGTGCCCGAGTCTACCGTTACCGACGGCTCCTCGGTTGAGGAGTCGGAGTCGCCGTCATCCTTCTTACACGCCGAGAAGGAAAAGATCAATATTGCCGCAAGCACTGCCGCAGCGAATCTCAAAAGCTTTTTATCCATTCTTCTCCCTCCCGTAGTATTTATTCCCGGATTTATATTTTAAGCTATCGGCGCAGTCAGGTCAAGAAAAATCTTATAAAAAAGTGTATATAATAATTAACTTTTAATAAAGCCGGCGGAATCTTGCTTTTTTTGTCAAAAGACAGCAAAAAGCCGCCCGCCTGAAAAAGACGGACGGCTTCGGTTTTTCGGTTATCAGCCCTTCGCGGTATACGAGAAAGCGACGATACCCTTGAGGTTGTTTACGGAGACGCCGGAGACCTTGATGCCGTTTGCATAGACGTTGACATCATAAACCCAGCTGCCCTCGACGATCTTGCCGGTGGTGTTGTCGATTTTGACAACGACCTTGCAGTTGGTGTAGGTCAGCTCTATCTTGCCGTCCTTGTAGTCAACCTTGAGACCGAGCTCCTTTATAGCTCTGTCAACATCGCCGAGAGTACCGACCGCACAGCCTACGGAGCCTGCATGGTTGCTCTCCTTGGGACCCTGAGTCTGATCCTTGACGTTGAAGGTTATGGTGGTGTAGTTGCCGCCGGTCACTGCGCTCGCGCTCTTCATGTGGCTCGCCTTCATACCCGAGGGGTTGCCGGGGATATCGGTGCGATCCTTGGAGTTCTTGCTCAGCGCGTTGGCTATACTCTTTTGAGCCACATTAAAAATGGCTCCGAGAAATCCGCTTGCGGTTATCTCGCCCTTGAGGGACATGCTCTGTCTGCCGCTCTTGAACTGCTTTGTCTTGGCGATTGCCGTCTGATAAGCCTTGATGCAGGCCGCAGCGTCGTTGGTATTGAGATCCTTTGAGGGAGTCACGGTGCTGCCGCCGGACGGGGTCTTGCTTTCGGAGGGCTTGACAGCGTCTGTCTCATCGGAGGTGCTGCCCTCGTCGGATGCTGTCTCGCTCTCCGCCTCGGAGGAGGTCTCCTCACCGGTCACGTCACCCGCCTGCTCTGAGGTCTGAGCGTCGGCCGCAGCGGTTGTATCGGGGTTCTTGTCGGTCTTCTTGCAGGCCGCAAACGAAAGAACGAGCACAGCCGCAAGGATTATTGCAATAATCTTCTTCATCTTTTCCACTCCTTTGGGGCTTTGTTACATATATTGTATAATTGCTGCACAAATCCGTCAATAGACAAAAAATAAAAAATCGCTTAACAAAAAGGTTTATAAATTGTTGAAATACGTCATCGTAAATCGCGGCGGCAAGAAATATTCATTTCGGCAAAAGAAATATCACAGACAGATATTATCCTTCACCGTCGACCCGAGAAAGAAAAAGCCCTCCGCACGAAAAAGCGCAGAGGGCTGAATTTCGGAGAGTTATGCGAGTATCTCGCCCATGAGGCCGGGAGTTGCGCCTGCGGCGTTGGACTCGTCGGTATCGATGTGCATTGCCAGAGCGTACTTCGGGCTGACTCTGACTACAACGTCGCCGAATATGAGCGAGCGTCCGTCGGAATCGATCTTCACGCTGACAATCTGCTTGTCACTGAGACCGAACTTCTCGGCGTCCTCGGGAGTTGCATGGATATGTCTCTGCGCCGCGATAACGCCGCACTCAAGCTCTATTTCGCCCTTGGGGCCGACAAGCTTGCAGGCGCCGCTGCCCGCAACGTCGCCGCTCTCTCTGACGGGAGCGGTCACGCCTATCGAACGGGCGTCGGTGAGCGAAATCTCAACCTGATTCTCGGGACGCACGGGGCCGAGGATGGAGACCGCCGGGAAACTGCCCTTCGGTCCGATAACGGCAACGCGCTCGTTGCTCGCAAACTGGCCGGGCTGAGAGAGCTCCTTCTTGACGGTCAGCTCATAGCCCTCGCCGAAGAGGATATCGAGAGCTTCTCTGGTGACATGTACATGGCGGGCGGAAGTTTCAACAAGAACTTTCTTTTCCATTTGAAATATCCCTCTTTTTTAATATGTTTAGAAATACAGTTTGAGGCAGGAGCTCTCCTGCCTCAAAGGTTGTTGCGTTATATCAGTTTACCACTTGATGGCGAACTCCTGCTCGATGCCGAACCAGATGGAGACGCTGATGCTCTTGACGGCGACAAGGGAGAGGTTCCACTCGAAGTAATACTTAGCGTCGGTAACATGGCCGTTAGCGTCGACCGTAGCGACTATCTTGCCGTTTCTGAAGCCGATTTTAACATCGCCGATAAGGCTCTTTGCGTTGCCTGCGTTAGCATAGATCTGATCGGGAGTGACAACGGAGAAAGCCTTGGGGGTATTGCCGCCGCCGATGACTACCTTGTCGGTTGTCGCGTCGGGCTTAACCTTGATGGTTATAACATAGCCGCCGTTCTTCGGGGTAGCGGTAGCGGAGGAGACGTTAGCTGCGGTGAGCTTGCTCGACCAGGTCTGACCCTCTACGGGGAAGTACTTGTTCTTGTCGGCTGCGGAAGTATAAGTAGCATTCTTCTTGCTCGCATCCTCACCCATGTTCTGAGCAATGAGCTTGTTTGCCAGGTTCTGAACGCCGCCCGGAAGGTTGCCGAAATCGGCTTTGCCGGCCTGGCTGTTCTTGAGATACTTGCTGGTGATGCTCTTAGAATGAGGCTTAACGTTGTTGATAGCGGTGTTGAAATAGGAAACTATTTCAGCAGTGCCGGAAAGGGGCTTCGCGGGAGTGACGGTGCTGCCGCCCTGATTGTCCTTCTTGGTCTCCTCGGGAGCTACGGTGTTGCCGGAAGCGTCGGTCTCGGCCTCGGTGGACTCGTCGCCGCTCGCGGGTTCTGCATCGGTGGACTCGTCGTTTGCAACGGTCTCGCCGTTTGCGGAAGTGTTGGGCTCGCCTGTGGTTGTGTCGCCGTTGTCCTTATCCTTCTTGCAGGCTGCAAAAGCAAAAACGAAGCAGAGAGCAAGGACAAGAGCTATGATCTTCTTTGTCATTTCTGTTACCTCCGAATATGAAATCTTCATTCAGTCGCGCTTTTTGCGGTTTTCTCTCCCGAGCGAATGAGCACGAAAAATCAATCCACTGCTTGCGCGGTCGTATTCATTATAAAATAAAAGAGTGCAAAAATCAATGGAAAATTAAAGATTTATGAAATTTTTATCGATTGTCCTCTTTTGATTTGAGAAATTGTTCTTTGGCTCTTGATTGACGGGCGTTTTTCTGCGATAATATAGTGTATATATTTACTCAAAGAAACGGAGTGCGGTTTAATGACTGATAACGAAAAACTCGCCGATCTCCTGTTCGGCCCGGACATATTGACGCCGGAGGAGTGCGAGCTGAGATACCCCCCGCGCGAGCTTCCCGAGGGGGCGCGTGTGACCCGATTCTCTCCGAGCCCGACGGGATATCTCCATATAGGCGGCCTGTTCGGCGCGCTCGTCGATTTTCTGACGGCGAGAGTCAGCGGCGGGCTGACTTATCTGAGAATAGAGGACACCGACAAAAAACGCGAGGTCGCCGACGGCGTCTCCGCGATAATCAACGGATTCAAAAATTTCGGTCTCGAATTCGACGAGGGCGTGACCGGCTTTGACACGGAAAAGGGCGACTACGGTCCTTACACGCAGAGCAAGCGCGTTGAGATATATCACGCTATAGCCAAGCGTCTCGTGCAGGAGGGCAAGGCCTACCCCTGCTTCTGCACGGCGGACGAGCTCTCCGCCATACGCGAAGAGCAGGAGAACGGCGGCGCTGCGATAACCGGATATTTCGGCAAGTGGGCGAAGTGCCGCAACCTGAGCTTTGAGGAGCAGAAGAGACGCATAGAGGCGGGCGAGCCCTATGTGCTGCGCTTTCGCTCCGAGGGCGATGAGAACAAGAGGATAGTCTTTGACGACTTGATCCGCGGCAAGATAGAGATGCCCGAGAATATAATCGACGAGGTGCTCTTAAAGAGCGACGGCGTGCCGACTTATCATTTCGCGCACGTCTGCGACGACCACTTTATGCGCACGACCCACGTCATTCGCGGCGAGGAGTGGATATCCTCCGTTCCCAAGCACATCGCGCTGTTCAAGGCCTGCGGCTACAGAGTGCCGAAATACGCGCACACTCCGCAGGTGATGAAGATAGACGAGGAGACGGGCGCAAAGCGCAAGCTCTCCAAGAGAAAAGACCCCGAGGCGGCGGTCAGCTACTTTGTCGAGCAGGGCTATCCGAAAGAGAGCGTCATAGAATACATCATGACGCTTCTCAACTCGAACTTCGAGGACTGGCGCAGAGCCAATCCCTCGGAGGACTGTTGGAAATTCCCGTTTAATCTCAAGAAGATGAGCGTCAGCGGCTGCCTGTTCGACATGGCGAAGCTCAACGACGTGAGCAAGAATATCATCTCACACATGACGGCGGACGAGGTGCTTTCAAGCGTGCTCGACTGGGCGCAAAAATACGACGGCGAACTATATACGCTTCTCGACTCCGACCGCGACTTTGCGCGCGGCATATTCTCGATAGACCGCGACTGCCCGAAGCCGCGAAAGGATATCGCAAGCTGGGAGCAGGTCAAGGACTTCGTCTCCTATTTCTACGACGGGCTGTATACCCCCGACTACACCCTGCCCGAGAACATCGACGCAGACGACGCGGCGGCAATACTCGAAAAATACATCGGCGAGTTTGACATAAACGACGACAAGGACGCGTGGTTTGCACGCATAAAGGCCATGTGCGAGCCGCTCGGCTACACGCCCAATGTCAAGGAATACAAGAAAGACCCCTCGGCGTTCAAGGGTCATGTCGGCGACCTGTCGACCGTTATCAGAATCGCCGTGACCTCGCGCCGCAACACGCCCGACCTTCATTCGATAATCAGGCTGCTCGGCGAGGACAGGGTCAGAGCGAGACTCGCCTCGGCACTCGCACACTACAAGGAGGAGATATAAATGGCGGACAGCACAAATCTCAATTCGAATTTCATAACCGACTTCATAGATGAGGATCTCGCAAACGGGGTCAACACCCGCGTGCAGACAAGATTTCCTCCGGAGCCCAACGGCTACCTGCATATCGGCCACGCAAAGGCTATTTGCATCGATTTCAGCATTGCCGAGAAGTACGGCGGCATTTGCAACCTCCGTCTCGACGACACCAACCCCTCCAAGGAGGATGTCGAATACGTCGACGCCATTAAAGAGGATATCGAGTGGCTCGGCTACAAGTGGAACGAGGTATATTATGCCTCGAGCTATTTTGACTTCCTCTACGAATGCGCGATAAAGCTCATCAAGGAGGGCAAGGCGTATGTCTGCGACCTGTCTCCCGACGAAATACGCGAATACCGCGGCACCTTGACCGAGCCCGGCAAAAACAGCCCCTACCGCGACCGTTCGGTCGAGGAGAATCTCGACCTGTTCCGCCGCATGACCGAGGGCGAGTTTGCAAACGGCGAAAAGGTGCTTCGCGCCAAGATAGACATGGCGAGCCCGAATATCAATATGCGCGACCCCGTCATCTACAGAATAGCGCACGTCCCCCATCATCAGACGGGCGACAAGTGGTGCGTCTATCCGATGTACGATTTCGCGCATCCCCTCTCCGACGCTGCGGAGAAAGTCACCTACTCCCTGTGCTCGCTCGAGTTCGAGAATCACAGGCCGCTCTATAACTGGTTCATCGACGCTATCGGCTTTGAAGAGCCGCCGCGCCAGATCGAGTTCG
>UMJK01018797.1_pt1 | contig 19394 bp, 9 predicted proteins | sample 1966021 | NCBI WGS metagenome assembly UMJK01 (sample SAMEA4836151, study PRJEB28245) | human gut metagenome | biome: gut microbiome; material: fecal sample | place: Denmark | collected 2008
CGTCAGGTGAAACCGGATGCACACGCCCGTTTTGACGCGACTGCCCGGACGTATAAGTACTATGTGACTACCGCCAAATATCCTTTCAACCGCCAGTACCGCTGCCGTGTCTATGGTTCATTGGATTATGACCGTATGAACGAGGCTGCACGAACCCTGTTCGAATACATCGATTTTACAAGTTTCAGCAAACTGCATACAGATGTAAAAACAAACATCTGCCACATCTCCCATGCCGAATGGACGAAGATGGAAGGCGAGGATACCACCTGGGTATTTACTATCCGTGCCGACCGCTTTCTCCGTAATATGGTACGTGCCATCGTAGGAACATTGCTCGAGGTAGGACGTGGCAAACTGACCGTGGAAGGGTTCCGTAAAGTGATAGAACAACAGGATCGTTGCAAAGCGGGAACTTCCGCTCCGGGAAATGCGCTCTTCCTTGTCAACGTAGAATATCCGGAAGATATTTTCTCGGAGGAAACTAAAAAGTCAGTACTATCTACACTCCTTCCCGAAGGAGGGGAGTGTTAGATACTGCCGACTTCCCAGTCAGCTCAATATTACTTATTACCTATTACTTATTTCAACATGTGGTTATTATTAGCTTTTCTCTCGGCTACCTTGCTGGGATTTTATGATGTATTCAAGAAACAGTCATTGAAAGATAATGCGGTGTTGCCTGTATTGTTTTTGAATACGCTTTTCTCCAGTCTAATTTTTCTGCCGTTCATTTTGGTATCGGCATTCGAGCCTGATCTCCTTGGGGGAACCATCTTTAATGTTCCCGTTGCAGGATGGGAGCAGCATAAATATATTATCATCAAGTCGTTTATCGTTCTGTCATCGTGGATATTCGGTTACTTCGGGATGAAACACTTGCCTATTACCATTGTGGGGCCTATCAATGCTACCCGTCCGGTGATGGTGCTTGTAGGAGCAATGCTGGTGTTTGGCGAGCGTCTGAATCTCTACCAATGGATCGGAGTGATGCTGGCAGTGGCTTCCTTCTTTATGTTGAGCCGTTCGGGGAAGAAAGAAGGGATCGATTTCAAGCATAACAAATGGATTCTCTTTATTATACTGGCAGCAGTTATGGGAGCTGTCAGCGGATTGTATGACAAGTTTCTGATGAAACAGCTGAATCCGATGCTGGTGCAATCGTGGTATAATGTCTACCAGTTCTTTATCATGGGAACCATTATCTTCCTGCTCTGGTGGCCCAAACGGAAGACGACCACTCCTTTCCGCTGGGACTGGACCATCATTCTGATTTCCGTATTCCTTTCGGCGGCGGACTTTGTCTACTTTTATGCACTGAGCTACGATGACTCTATGATCTCCATCGTTTCAATGGTTCGTCGGGGAAGCGTGATCGTATCTTTCATTTTCGGAGCACTCTTCTTCCGTGAAAAGAATTTAAAAAGCAAAGCGATTGACCTTATCCTCGTGTTAATCGGAATGATATTCTTATATTTGGGGTCTAAATAAAAAGTACAATATGAAATCAAATAAAATCACTCATACCATCGCATTTTTCATCATCGGCTTGTTTACTTTTGTCTCTTCACATGCGCAGGAAGCAAAGACTCTTTTTATCAACGTGCCGGATTCACTTTGTCCCTTGCTTACGAAGGTGAACCGTGAAGACTGCATCGACTTTCTGAGCAGTAAAATGAAAGCACAGGTGGAAAACCGCTTCGGGCAGAAGTCGGAAATGACCGACTTGAGTAAGGACTATATCCGGATGCAGATGACTCCGGAAACCAGTTGGCAGATGAAAGTATTGGCTTTGAATGATACCACGAATGTGATTTGTACGGTAGCTACGGCATGTGCTCCGGCTTGTGACAGCAGCATCCGCTTCTATACCACAGACTGGAAACCGCTGACTGACCATTCATTCATTACCCTCCCGGTCATGAGTGATTTTCTGATAACTCCTGACTCCGCTTCCATATATGAATTTGATGAAGCCTCCCGTTCGGCAGACATCTTATTGATGAAAGTGGATATGAACAAGGAAAACACAGAACTGGCTGTCACTCTGTCCACTCCCGACTATATGTCAAAAGAAACGGCAGAAAAACTTAAACCGTTTCTCCGCCGTCCTATTGTTTATCAGTGGAAGAATGGAGCGTTTACCAAATAAACAGCTCCGCCCCATTTCCACTAATTATCCATTAGCCAAGCACTCATTGATGAATGCCACCATCTCCGGTGTATGTTCTTCTACGCTTTGAAGTAGTTTGAACTGTGCCTTGGTGCGCACCAGATTATGTTCGGGATATTTGATTTTGTAGTAAGTATCTCCGTTGATATAATCGGCAAGGAACCGTACGCACTGCATATAGGGGAATAAAGCGGCAGCATAAGGCAGGTTCTCTATTTCAATGGGAGTGAGGAACGATTTGGCACCTTTCAGATATCCTTTGGTGAATGCCTTGAATATCTCCATGTTGAAGTTCACACGATCCAGGTCTTTGTCATCTTCGTCGCCGGTATTGGCACCTGTACGGAGGAAATCACCGTAGTCGGAGAAGATGAAACTCGGCATTACCGTATCGAGATCAATGACGCAAAGCACTTTTCCGTCTTCATCGAACATCATGTTGTTTACTTTCGTATCGCAATGGCATACTCGTTTCGGAAGTTTTCCTTCGCGGAACAGGCGTTCTGCCTTGCACATTTCGTCCGCACGCTTTTCTATCTCGTCCAGATAATACTGTACTTCGGCTACTCGTCCGGCAGCATTGGCAGCGACTGCATCACGTAGCTGTTTGAGACGAAATTCCATGTTATGGAAGTCGGGGATGGTTTCTCCCAGTGTTTCCGGAATGTCGGCAAGCATAGCCTGAAAGTTTCCGAAAGCCTCTCCTGCATAATTGGAATATTCCGGATTGACAGTCTCGTACGTTTTGGCACGCGGAATAAATACCATGACACGCCAGTAGCTTTCTCCGTCGAACCAGTAAGTTTTTCCTTCTTCAGTGGCGAGGAAAGAGAGAACCTTGCGGTCGATGTCAGCTTCTCCGGCTTCGGTCAGTTTCTTGCGAATATGTCCGGTGACTGCGGCAATATTGGATTGAAGCATTTCTACATTCTGGAAGATGGCATGGTTGATGCGTTGCAGAACGTAGTCGGGGGCGTCTGCTTCTTGTGTGTTAACTTTGTATGTGTCGTTGATAAGTCCTGTTCCCAAAGGCTTAATCTCTGTGATAGTACCTTGGGTGTTGAACTTGGCTACAATACTTGATAAATCTTTCATGGGTCTTTTCTTTAAAATTTATACTAAGGTTATCGATAATCATATTTGGCGGCTTCAGTAGCCTGACTGCCGGAACGAACCGGTACCAGAGTGAACCCCCAGTTGTATTCGCGGTTGGCAGGAATCTGGTGGAAAGGTTCGGGACGTGCTCCCCAACTGTCATAACCGCCTACTCCCTGTTGCTTCATGTCGACACAAACTTCGACGAAGTCTCTCGGAGTGATGTCATTGACGTGATGCATCCGGCGCAATACATTGCGGGCGGCCTTCTCGTCGTGGTTGGCAGCTTCTTCCGGGCTGAAGTTATTCCATTGGTAAGGGTGGGGCAGCGCTTCTTCCGAGTCGAAGTCCTCGACGGAATTGCGCAGTGCGTTGAAACCGATCAGGCTGTCGGCAACGATGACAAGGCCGTTTCCTTTATCGGGAGACAGGTTGAGCCAGCGAGTATCCGTGTGATGTCCGTTCTCCTGAGGACGTACGTAGTTGAAGTACATCTTATCGGCGGTTGTCTGATAGACGCCTACCATGGTTCCGTGATTGCGGTCGATGTAGTTTTCTTCCGGACCACGCCCGAAATACTGTACATTGTTCATCTGCGCCGGCAGACGGAAACGTACACCGATGCGGGGGACTTCCAGCTTGGAAGCGGCTTTGCGGGCTGCATCACTTCCGGGAGTGAAGGTAGCCATGCGGGTAGCTTCGGAGACTTCTGTTTCGGCAGCCTGCATATCGGTAGAAGTAAATTTGGCATTTACATGAACGATTCCGCTTGGGTATATCTTATAGGTGACAACATACAGATTGCCGGCTGCCAGCAGATAAGTTACCTGCAACAGGACGGCTTTGTCTTCTGTGCTTACCTTCGTGTCTGTCACGTGGAAGTCTTTGCTGGACTTTTTCCATACGTGGAGGCGTTTGGGAGCACCGTTTCCGTAATCATTGTCATTAGGTGCCCGCCAGAAGTTGGGCTGGATGCCGAATCCGTCTTTGAAGTATTCGGTTCCATCCACTTTGTATGAGGTAACCAGACCGCTCTTCTTGTTGAATACAAAATTTACTTTTGAAGAAGAAACAGTCAGTTCGTCTCCTTGTGTTTGAGTTTGCAATGCGGGGCCGTTGGCTTTGTACGTATTCCTTTCGGCTTCGACGGGCAGACGGAACTGGTCATATGCAATCTCGTATCCGGCGGGAATCAGCGGTTCCGGTTCTACGGCTATCACGCTGAAGTTAACGAAATATTCTGTTCCCGGACGGGCTTTCAGACCACTTACCGGTACGGTGAATTCTTTTGAAGTCTGCGGAGCGATGTCCAGTGATACCTTTCCGCTTTTGACGGTTTTTCCGTTGGCCAGTACGCTGTAATGTATCTGATACTTTTTCAGATTGGTGAAGTAGAAACGGTTCGTGATGTTGAACTTGCCCGATGCTGCGTCAATCGCATCGAAGCCGACATTCTGATGCACGTATTTCACTTCTGCCATTGCCGGATGCGGACCACGGTCGGGGTTGACAAGACCGTTGCAAAGGAAATTACCGTCGCTGGGTGCATTTACTCCGAAGTCACCTCCGTAAGCCCAGTATTCTCTTCCGTTCTTGTCTTTCTGGAGCAGACCCTGATCTACCCAGTCCCAGATATATCCTCCCTGAAGGTTCGGATATTTATAGATAGCCTGCCATTGTCCCCAGAGATTTCCGGTAGAGTTGCCCATTGCGTGTGCATATTCTGACGGGACAATAGGACGGTCGCTGCCGTTCTTGCCGATATCTTCCAGCCAGCCGGCACCCGGATACTGAGGTACGTACATATCGGTGTTCCATTCCCATTGTGCACGTTCATAGTTGACGGGACGTTGCATGATGTTCTTGTCGGCTTCTTTCAACCAAAGATAAGTCTGGTAGAAGTTGTATCCGTTTCCGGCTTCATTTCCTAACGACCAGAAAGTGACGCTGGGGTAGTTCTTGTTGCGTTCGAACATATTGATCGTGCGATCCATGTGTGGTTTCAGCCATTCGGGATTGTTGCCTAATGAGCCGCCTTTACGTAGATCATAGTACATACCGTGGCTTTCGATATTGGCTTCATCGTACACGTAAAGTCCGTATTCGTCGCAAAGTTCATAGAAACGGCGGTCCTGCGGATAATGGCAGAGACGTACGCTGTTCAGATTATGCTGTTTCATCAGTTCGAAGTCACGACGCATCAGTTCTTCGGTGACGTAATGTCCGGTTTCCGGATTATGTTCGTGGATATTGACTCCTTTCAGTTTCAGCGGTTGTCCGTTGATAAACAGGCATACATAAGGTTTTCCGTTAGCGGCTTTCTGATCGATTGGTTTGATCTCGATGCGGCGGAATCCTACGTTGAAAGGAATAATCTCATTGATTTTACCCTCTTCTTTGACAGTCATCAACAACTTGTAAAGGTTCGGGTGTTCCGATGTCCATGTGTGTACATCAGTCAGATTCTTGTCAAAAGAAAGGGTACGTGTCTCGTTGACAGGGACATAAGTTGTCTTCTCTTCAGTAGCAACTACTTTTCCTTGAGCATCGAGCAGTTCATATGCCAGCGTCAGATTGGTTGCAGCCGGACGATGATTGCGCAGGTCGACGTTCAAGGCGAATACTCCGTTCTTGTAACTGTCATCCAGTGTCGATGTGATGCGGAAATCTTTCAGGGCGGCTTTGGGCTGTGAATACAGATAAACATCCCGTTCGATACCGCTGATACGCCAGAAGTCCTGACATTCCAGATAAGAACCTGTGCTCCAACGGAAGATTTTCAGTGTAAGTACATTCTTACCCGGTTTCACGTATTTGTTGATCAGGAATTCTGCAGGGTTCTTGGAATCTTCGCTGTATCCTACTTCCTGTCCGTTGATGTATACATATACACCTGATTTCGCTCCGGCGAGGTGGAGGTAGATATCCCGTTCTTTCCAATCAGCGGGAATATCGATGTCCCGACGGTAGACTCCCACGGGATTGGCTTCCGGAAGGGTGGGAGGCTGCGGGTTACGGGGCTTGAATTCATAACCGTGGTTGGTGTAGATAGCCACTCCATACCCTTGTACTTCCCAGTTGCCCGGAACTTTGATATCATTCCAGGAGTCCGTGCTTACGGAAGGGGCGGTGATATTGGCGGGAAGGTCTTTGTAGCTGTCTGCGAAGAAGAACTTCCATGTACCGTTCAGCAACTGATAATAGTTGCTTTTTTCAAACTTCCCGGTAAGTGCATCAGTCCGGTTATCGTACGTCATGAAGGAAGTACGCGGATATTCTTTATTGACCGATACAACTTGCACATCCTGCCAGTAAGGCTTGTCGGATGTTTTTTCGGCCATAGCGCCTGTTGTTAACAGAGAGAATATTCCTGCCAGTAATAGGTGATATGATCTGTATTTCATGTTTTTCAATCTTGTTTCTTTTTTTATTTAACTTTGATATGGTCGAAGCCTTCCCCATAAACTCCGATAACGGCACTTTGCGATACAAATGCGTTGGGGTCAATATCTTTAATCAGTCGGAAGATGATGGTAGACTCCCGTTTTTTGGCAAGCACAAACATCATTTTCACTTCTCTGCCTGTGTAGAAGCCGGTTGCATTGATGATCGTCACTCCACGGTGAGGGTATTCGTTGATGTGTCGTCCTATCTCCTCATATTTATTGGATATGATAAAGAACTGGACAGACTGACGTGCGCTGTTCACTACCTGATCGAGGACGAAACTGCAAATGTAAAGTGTTGCAAATCCGTATACCACCTTCTCCCAGTCCTTCAGAACGAAATAACTGGAGGTAATGATGATCATATCGCAGATCAGTATGACTCTTCCCAAGGTTATGTCCCGGTATTTGTTGATGATAGCGGCAATGACGTCCGTACCGCCGGTGCTTCCGTTGGCGCAGAACGCAACTCCGATACCGCCGCCACAGAACGATGCTCCGATGACGCATGCCATGAAAGGCTGGTCGCGAAGAAGGGAAACGCCTGATGCCAGTTGCTGGATAACGGACAGGAAGAAAGTCAGGGTGAATACTCCAAAAATAGTTTTAATACAGAACTTTAATCCCAATAACTTAAGCGCAAGCAACAATAAGAAAAAGTTAATGCTGAAATATGTATACTGTACCGGGAATCCCGTTGCCCAATATACAATAGATGCAATACCCGGCACTCCGCCCGTCGTAATGTCGTTGGGGAGTAGGAAAACGGTCCATCCGATGCCATAAAGTATCATACCTACGGCGATCATCACATAATCTTTGGCTTCCCGAAGGATAGTCTGTCTAGAGGGTTTTAAAATATCTGCTTTCATATAGGTGATTATAATAATCAGTAAAGTGCCGAACATGAACTTACGGATAACCTGACTTTTTCCCAGTCTGGCTATCCGTAAGTTTATATATTAATAAGGTATAATGGCTTATTCGGCAAAAGCATGTCTGTAACCTTGCACTTTGTTCCATCCGCCACGGGTGAAATCAGGAACTTCTACCGGAGCAGAACCGTTTTCGATGGAGAGTCTGGTCAGTTCGGCCATACAACACCATTCTGCGAGGTCGTAAACGTCCATGTCCAGTGGCAAACCATTGCGCAGACAGTATACCAGACGATAGTCCATGATATAATCCATACCGCCGTGTCCACCTACTTTCTTGGCAGTTTCTTCCAGTTCTTTGTGAATAGGATCTTTGTATTTAGCCATCAATGCTTTTTTTACATCTTCAGATACAGAACCGTGTGCGTTCAGCTTTTCGTGATTCGGCACATCATTAGAGTCTACTTGTGTAGGTCTCAGACAGTATTCCTCAATCGGATATTTGCTGGCATAGCCATCAGCTCCAACTACCTGGTACATACGGCTGTAAGGACGGGGAGTCATTACATTGTGCTGTATCAGCATTGTTTTGCCGTTCTCCGTACGGATGAGGGTTGTGGTCTGGTCTCCGTTCTGGAAGTCTTTTACTTCTTTTCCGGTAGACTTTTTAATGTATGCCGGACCGTTCACAGCTTTGGTGTCCATAGCTACGAGAGTTTTCATACGGTCGCCACGGTGAATATTGAGTACCTGGCAAGCCGGGCCCATACCATGAGTTGCATATACATCACCACGATGTTTCTGATTGTAGTCCATACGCCAGTTGTTCCAGTAATACGGCCAGAAGTCTTCCAGATTGTGTATATAAGCACCTTCTACGTGAAGTACCTCACCGAATACACCTTGTTGTGCCATATTGAGTGAAGTCAGTTCAAAGAAGTCATATACGCAGTTTTCCAGTTGCATACAGTGTTTGCGAGTCTTTTCGGAAGTGTTGATTAGCTTCCAGATTTCATCCAGTGTCATAGCGGCAGGTACTTCGATGGCTACATGTTTGCCATGTTCCATAGCGTATACACCCATGTCTGCATGGTGTTTCCAGTCTGTAGCTATGTATACCACGTCGATATCGTCACGTTCGCAGAGCTTTTTCCATGCTTTCTCGTCTCCTGTGTAGGAAGCTGCTTTCGGCAGACCGGCTTTCTCCAGTATCTTTTGAGCATTTTCAACACGTTCGGGGAGAAGATCGCATAAAGCTACAATCTGAGTTCCCGGAATATGTGTCCAGCGTTCAACTGCACCGGGACCGCGCATTCCCAATCCGATAAAGCCTACACGGACCGTTTCAAGTTTAGGAGTAACGAGTTGGATTACATCTTGCTGATTTGCCGGACGGGCCGGAGTTTCTACTTTTATAGGAGAGAATTTTCCTTTTGTCTTTTGAGCAAAACTGGTCTGGCAGGTCAACAATGCAAGACCGACGAGTGTGCTAAGTAGTAGTTTCTTCATCTTTCTTTTAATTTTTAATTGGGGGTTATTAATTGGTTTTTCATTTCGGTGTCAAAAATACTAATTAATTAATCAATCCAGTGTAATTATTGTAGATATTTTCATTGCCCGTCTATATTTTTGGTAGAAAAAGAGTCGCACTATTCGCTATGTTATAATGATATTTTCGGCATCGCCCGAACAGTGAGCGATGCCGTTTTTACATCTGTAATGTGTGTTAAGTTAAATTATTATTATAATAGAATACGTTTTCCGTCAGCTTGTACGGCATATAATTTGGCATTCACCATCAATATAGATGAAGGAATCTCAAAAGTCGTGAAGGTAGAAAAATAAAGTAATTTTCCATTTTCATCATTCTCTCTGAGTTCAAAAGCCACAGCTTCATCTCCGTTTTGGATGGAGACCTTGCGTCCTGCCAGCTCTGCCTTGATAGCTTTGGTTATCTTCTGATTTTCTTTGAATTGAGTGTAATATCCGACATCTCCAACTGCCGAATAGCGGTAGTCGTTCTGTGGAAACTCACTTTTCTTTCTATCTTCGATGTATTGGAAAGCGTGTTTCGGGGCGGGGAATTGTGCCATGTATTCTTTTGCTTCCCAAATCATCGCATCACTTACATAGTATTTGTATGTTCCATACTGTTCGATAGTCGTATTGACAGGTTCGAAGAATCCCCACATCTCGAAAAAGTCTGTCAGGTTCTGATTGGCGGCTTTACTTGCCATTTTGGCAAATTCAAGTTGCTTTTTCCCGGGATCTTCACCTTCGGTCATATTCACTTCACGCATCAGTTTGAAAAGTGTCTGCCAGAAATCAGTTTTATATTCGCATCGATGATAGTAAATCCATAATTGCCAGTTCATTCTCATATGCGTTTCTGTGTCTTCGTTCTGGTGGGTTGCGTCTCCCATATTATACCAAGCCTGCCCGTTGGCATAACGGGCGGTTGCAACGCTTCCTAACCCGTTACCACGCGATTTGTATTTTCCTAATTTATAGATAATGAAATTAGAGAACAGATTATTAGATGATTCGGTAGAACTGGCCCAGTTAATAGCTGCCTGATGAACATGGCCAATTTCATGAGCTGGTCCCCACGCGTTATCTTCCGCTGCCATTACATTATCTTCCAACAAGATATTGCCTAAGTAGGTATAGACAAATCCGATTTGATAGTCAGAAGCCCACATATAACTTCCTTCCGGTGAGATGGCAAATAAATGGTTGTTGACTTGTGATGGGCGTACATCGTCAATTCCCATTAATTCTTGTTGCCAGCCGACAATGTTATCCCATAGATGGATAGCTGAGAGGATGTTGTTGGGTACATATTCCAATAATTTGTTGCGGTGGAAATAGAACATGATCTTTTCACCGCGTATGCAGAAGTATTTGTGTGTTGATTTTTTCAATAATTCAGCGTATTTTTCGTCTGTCTTATGTTCTTTCAGGTCGAAGAAACCGTTCACTGTGCCACTTCCGAGTGGTATGTGAATTTTGATGGGTTTTGCTGTATTTGAAGTCAGTTCGGTGTTGTACATGACAAACAATTGTCCTTCTCCTTTCATAGTCAGTTTGTTGACTCCGGGATTTAGCATATAGACATCGCCTGAAGAAGCTGTTTGCTTGTATTCTGTTCCTGTTTCCCAAATACACTGCATTGAAATATTCTGTCCGTATGTGTCACCAACCAATACGATGATATCGTCTCCTGCCTTGACGGATATACCAGTCGGATTGTCGAGATCACTATATTTCTTAGTCATTAATTTATCCGCCCATTCAGCAATATTACTGTATGGTTCATAGCTGCGAATGCGAAATTCTTTTTCCCATTTGTCGTATGTATTGTCACGAACCGCTTCTGCTATTCTGACGAAATAGTCTGGCAGAGCTTGTATCTGTTCGTTGGTGACGTTGTTCTTTATTTCCGTACAAGTTATATCGGTGAATACGGTAAGAAGTTGTTTATCCAGTGTTTTATCCGTATTTGTTTTGTAAAATTCCATTTCATCACAGCTTACAAAATCACCCAGACCGCTTAATACTTCGAATTTGATTCCGGTCGCTTTTATGCCTTCTGAAAATGAAACTTTGGAAGGAGCATTCTGCTCTTTAAAGTCATATTCTCCCTGTAATGTATAATCTGATCGGTCAGGATTGGTTGTTGTATATACTTTGACCTTTCCGAAGTTTCCATTACCGGATCGTGTATAATAAATTAAGTAGTCTATTTCCGTATCTCCTTTAAAATAGTATTCCAGCGTGACAGGGAATTTGGCGGATTGTCCCCACGGAGTGTGGAAAGGGGCAGCTCCATCAGTTGAAAATTTGCCATCATATGTATTTTCAATATCCTGTCCCTCCTGATGCTCACTCGCTTTGCCTCCGGTTGGTGTAACCTTGATGTCACCCTCAACAATTACTTCGCCTTTGGCATATTGATTAACGGTGATAGTATAGGTAGCAGTAGTTGATGTTACTTTTATGTTGGCTGTTCTTTTGGTTTCGCCTGTATTTTCATTCACTGTAATTCTCAGGAAAGTTCCTTCTGCTGCTGTCTTTTGTTTTGAGCATTGTAGCCAGTTTGCTTCATAAGAGACACTCCATTGAGCTAACTCCATAGATGTGTTAATTGGAATCTGGACAGACGTACTTGATTTATCCAGATTTTGTATCAGATATTCTTCACTGATACTGAAGGAGCTATTTATAATCGATTTTTCGGTATCCTTGCATGCCAGTGAAACTGTGAATAGAGTAAAAAGGGCTAACAGGTTAGTAATGAATCTTTTTATTGTCATTTTTTTGCTGTATTAGTTTTTAAGATAGATGAGGTATAAAAGGGTGAATCAAAAGTCTGACTCACCCTTTGTCTCTCATTTATTATTCGGACAGTATGAACAGACTAAATTCGCTCCATACAAAGAAGGAACCACTGGTCCAGTTGCTTTCACATTCAAAGCGTAAGGTGTTGGCAGCATTGTCTATTGAAACGTCGGGAGAAACATAAACTCCTGCAGCACCTGACGGGAGACCATCTTTATCCCACGCAAAACGCTTGTAAAGTTGTAAATTGTTCTCATTCGTTCCTGTATATAAATTGAACCATGCCAAAGCGGCATTTCCGTTATTTGATCTGTTTGTATAGGTGAAACGGAATGTCTTAGTTGATACGGGCAATTTTACTTGAACATAATGCTTGTCGGCAATTGATACACTCCACGCGCTGTGGAAGTAGGTACCTATATCTCCATCCAATAAATTAGCTAAGGAACCTTCTGACGGTTCTATTGCATTACTGGAAAGCATGTCCGCTGTCAGACTGTATTTTTCAACAGATGCAACCAGTATAAATGGATTCGTGTCGAATTCGAAACCGTCTTTTCCATTAATTTCCAGAATCTTTATACCCACATTTCCGGAGGTCTTCGTAAATTTAGGGATATTAACCTGAACAGAAGATGTGTTTCCAGGCTCAAATGAGATGATGTCCGAAACTAACGTTGCTCCTTTTAAGGTAGTAGTCGTTTCATCAATTGCTACTTTACAGGTGAAATTCCATTGGTTTTCGACTTGCAATCCTAAAGCAAGATCAATGATACCTCCACTTTGTGATAAATATTTAGTCACGGTTCCTGAACTGGATTCAGTGACTGAAAGAGATGGAGTAATAATCTCCGGTTTCAGAACTAATGTGTTCTTATCTGCCAGGATGGAATCGGATGTACTGGTCAGCATGATTGGAAGAACACACGTTTGTCCCTCTTCAAGAGTCTGCTCAAAGATTTCTATCTCGTTGGTATTCAGCTGTAAATTGATGATCTTATAGGTTTCAGCAGAAGAATAATCGAGTTCTTCTATGTTGAACGAATAACAATTGGCAGGCATTGCCACATAGTCCAAACCTCTCTCGGAGATATACTTCTCAAAATTGACTGCATCCATTGCACCGATATGGGCAGAAGCTGTCAATGTGGGTTGACTTCCGGATTTAATGACCGTTATTGAATAGTTAGTAGCCTCTCCTGTTTTATAAAGATCTACGGCTTGCTCACCGGTGGTCTGCAGTGATAGTATTTTCTCATATTCCTGCGGATAGGTATCGTCATAATTGTCGCAGGAAGTATTCATCAGAATCATCCCGCACAAACACAATGCTATTGATATATGTTTCATATATATTCTATATTGTTATGAATGAATAAAAAATAATTAATATCCGGGTGCTTGTACCATTTGCGGATTTTTGTATACTTCGTTGTAGAATACCGGATTCAGGTACATGCGGTTTTCCCACACATAAGGTGCATCAACTGTAGTTCGTTTATTAAATTCTTCGAATGTGGGACTTTGAACTTCTGCATTCAATCCTTCCCGTTTGTTTGCTCCAAAGTACTTGGCTCCTTCTGCCCAACGGCGGACATCGAAGAAGCGGTGACCTTCGTTCCATAATTCAACAAAACGTTCATTGTGTACCCAGTCTTTTATTGTCATATTATTTGTGACATCAGCCAATGTTAATTTAGGGATTCCGGCACGTTCACGAACAGGATTTAGTGCATCAATGGCTTCCTGCGTATTTCCTAATGCTGCATGGCATTCTGCTACGTTTAGGTAGAGTTCGGCCAGGCGGAATAAGATAGTAGGTGCGCTTGTTCCGCTTGTAGAACCGCCGGCTGTATAGAATTCAGTTACCGGATCAACAAACTTTTGTGTCAGGAACCCTGTGACACTATGGTCACGATTGAATAGAGACGGATTGTAACCGTGCATTTCCGAATTCCTCATTTCCAGTTTCAGGGGAGAACCGGCCGCAAATTTAGTTCCGTAGTCACCACCGTCAAAAGCCATCCATGCATAGAAACGAGGTTCACGACCCACATTCAGTTTGATAATATCTTCACGTGAAGAGATACCGGCTGACTCAAACCATTCAGAGGAAGGAGTAAAGTCGAGGTCTTTTTCAGGTAGTTTCCCGTTAGCTGTATAGAAATGTTCGAACGTATATAATGTAGGAGATACACCACTATAACCAGCATGCCATGTTCCATCCGATTTCTTCAGAATACGAAGCGGATAACGGGAATAAAAATCAAACTGGTTGGATAATCCCCAGATAATTTCTTTGTTTCCTTCAGATTCACGTGTACTTACGGCATAGCGCATCTTCATTACGTTTTTCAGGAATTCTTTATTATCTTCCACATCTGCTACTCCGGGAACAAAAGGTAAGTTCAGGGATTGTCGGGAGTAATATTCGTCGTCATCGTAAAGTTCACGGTCACCGGAAGTTGTAGCTAATGTAAGTGCTTCCTGACATGCGGCAAGTGCTCTTTCCCATTTGCTCTTGTCATAAGTATTGCTTACCAAAGCTTTACCGTAACCCGGAGTCTCGAAATTCTCATTCTGCCAGTTAGGGTAGGGGAAACTTCCGTTCCATAAAGGAGATGCGGCATAAAGTAACAAACGTGCTTTTACAGCTTTGGCTATAGTAGATGTAGCGCGTCCCCATTCATTGGTAACGGTGCGGTTGGCAGGAAGTACTTTGGCGGCTTCATCCAGCTGGTTCGCAATCCAGTCTACACAATAGTCAAAGTGAAAACGTCCATTATACTCTGACGTTGGGGTATCCATCGGAATGTACGAGTCTGTAATTGGGATGGGACCATATCTTCTTAAAGTAGCGAAGTGGTAATAAGCTACCAGGAATTGGCATTCGGCTCTCCATTGTTCCTTTTCTGCATCAGATGCGATGTCGCTTCCCGCATTTTCCAACTTTTGCAAAAACAGATAACATTGTCCTATATATTGGTAAGTAGTTCCCCACAGCCAGTCTTGGTTAGTGGATGATGCAGTGTTAAATGCATAGGCCCCCCAATAACCATCTGTGTTCCATGAATAAGGCAATACATATTCGTCTGTTGTAGAGTTTATTTCCCCCAGATACGCACTGGGCAAGTCTGTACCGACACCTCCATAACAGGAATAAAGGAATCCTAAAGCCCGGGTGGGGCTTGACATTGCGTCATCGATATTGGGTTGTTCGGGTGGAACGACGTCTAGATAATCACATGAGGTTAAGCCCAATGCAGTGATAATAACTGCTATACTTATATTTTGAAAGATGCGTGTTAGTTTCATATTTTTTCTCATAATAAATTAGAATTGAAGTTGAATTCCGACATTGACAGTCTTTTGCATAGGATAACTGTTCCAAGAAGACAGTTCAGGATCCCAAAGGTCAAACGGACTAAAGGTGAATAGATTGGCTGCGCTGACGAAAATACGTCCGTAAGGTATCTTATATCCTACTTCTACATTCTTCAATCGGAGGAAAGAACCATTTCTCAACCAGTAACTACTGTTCACTGTATTGTTGGCAACGTCTGTTGCAAGTAATCCCAGACGAGGATATTTGGCATCCCAATTCTGTTTTTCTTCCGACCAGTAATTATCGGCTATGTATTTTAATACATTTCTGTTACCGACGGCTATTCCTTCTTGGAAAGGGTCAATACCGTTTGTCATGATAGAACGCAGAGCAGAGCCACTGAAGAAGACACCAAAATCAAACTTTTTGTAGTTGACAGTTCCGCCAAATCCGTATTGTAAGCGTGGAGTACTTCCATATTTGGAGATCATCGTCTGGTCATCCGAATCAATGATACCATCACCGTTAAGGTCACGATATTTAATATCTCCGACCTTGGGTGTAGAACCCAAATTCTGGGCAGGGCTGTTATCTATTTCTTCTTGTGACTTGAATAAGCCTTCTGCTATGTAGCCGGTAATACGTGAATAAGGTTTTCCGGTTTCTGACTTCCATATTGTCGGATATTTCGGTTCATCCACATAGACCATTTTATTTTTGTTGTAGGTGAAGTTGGCTTGTAGACTGACAGACAAATCTCTGGAGAAGTTATTGGCATAATTAATACTGAATTCTACTCCCTTATTATCCATTTTACCAATATTACTCCAAGGTTTGGCAATATGATAAGCCAGCGATTGCGGCCATGCTTCACGGTTCATGAAGATGTCATAACGCTTGTCGTAGAAATAATCGAAGGTAAATGTCCAGTTGCGGAACAATGTAAAATCAATACCTATATCGAGCTTCTTTACTTTTTCCCATCCCAAACCGGACATGGCGTAGTATGCCATCTGAGGACCTCCTAATTGGTAGTCCATATTTTGTCCGGAAGTCCATTTCAGATAAGACAGGTCGTTGTTTGTAATCTTGTCTATATACAGGTAATAACTTCCGCCGGCTGTTGCCAGGTCATCGCTACCTACAAGACCGTAGGAACCTCTGACCTTGAGATTGTCCACTACATTTTTCATTGGTTCGAAGAAAGCTTCATTGCTTATTACCCATCCTAAAGAGACGGCAGGGAAGAATCCGAAACGGTCTTCTTTGGCCAGACGTTCGGTCCCGTTGTAACCGAAGTTAAACTCAAACAGATAGCGTTGTCCGTAATCATAAGTAAGACGTCCGGAAAGGCCTTGATTACGGTTGGGTAACACGTCGCTTCTGTATTCGCGTTGTTTGTAGAGTAACATGGCACCTACATTATGCAGACCGAATTGACGGGCGTAGTTTAGGTTGAACTGTAATTCAAATGTTTGGTCGGAAGACTTTCCGATAGCCGACTGACTGATATAATCGCTGCCATTCGAATTTAGCAGTTCCAATTCATAATTCGTATTTTCCAGGTCGGTTTCATCGTAGCTTCCGCTTTTTATGCGATAATAATAAGGGGCAATGCTACGATCAAAGTAAGAACTTGACCAGGTTTTGAAATTTACAAAAGCATTAATTTTAAGCCCTTTAGTGATAAAATCCAAATCCTGGTCTATCTTGATAACTGTGTTAAGTGTATTTTCGTTCGTTTCGGCAAAGGATGTCATCATCCTGGCATAAGGGTTCGTGTATAAGGTACTTCCTGAGATGATGTTATTGCCGTACATGATACGCCCGTCCTGACTTGGATAAGTAACCGGAAATTCTATGGGGGTAGTAGTCAGAATCTGTTTGAACAAATCCTTGCTTGATACATTCGGGCTTTTTTTCTGACGGATCTGAGCGTTCATATTCATTTTGATTGTTGTCGTCGGCGTCAGTTTATAAGCAATATTATTCTGGAAGGTATAGTTCATTATATTAATATTGTTGTTCCATGAATATGCTTTCCCTGTGTTCAGCAAGCCTGAATCATGGCTGACATCCAAACTCATGTAATATTTAACTTTAGAACCACCACCGGAAATGTTGACGTTGGCACGTTGGCGCATACTCATGTTTTTGAACAATACGTCTTGCCAGTTTACATCGGGGTATAGGTATGGGTTGACTCCGGATGCCGTGCGTTCCATGTCTGTAGCACTGTATTTGGGTGTAGCGGAAGAGTTTCTGGCTAATGAAGCTTTATTATACATATCCATGTAAGTAGCTCCGTCTACAAATTCCGGGAACTTGTCTAAGTAGTTGAAAGAGTTTTCCGCTGTAACGTTGATGGATGTTTTACTGTTGTATTCTCCTCCTTTAGTTGTGACGATCATTACACCGTTAGCTCCGCGTGAACCATAGATAGCGGTGGCAGATGCATCTTTAAGGATAGAGAAGCTTTCAATATTCTCGGCTGGCACATAATTAAGGTCACCGGATGATATTTCTACATCATCCAATAAAATCAGAGGAGTTGCTCGTCCACCAAAAGTACCGATACCGCGAATGTAAAATTCGGCACCGGAGCCAGGCTCTCCGGAGTTTGTTTTTGCGATGACACCCGCCAACTTTCCGGCAAATGAGTTGGACAGGGTAGATGACGGCAGTTTGAGGCTGGCACCTTTTATACTTGTGATAGCTCCTGTTACGCTGACCTTCTTTTGGGTACCGGAACCGACTACGACAACTTCATTCAAGGTATGATCGTCTCCTTCCAGTACAATTTTGATATTCCCTAGATCTTCTACAGGAACTTCACGAGTTTTATATCCGATGTAAGTTACGACAAGGATCGTCTTATTGTCGGGTATGGAAAGACTAAAATTACCATCAATATCCGAGATTGTACCGGTGTTCTTGTCACCTTTAATCGTGATGTTAGCTCCAATGATGGGGCTATCGTCCACTGCGTCTATAATAGTACCGGTTACAGTACGTTTTTTCTTTTGTTGGGTGTTATTCGTTTTTTGTACGTTAAGAATAACCTCTTTGTTTTTTACGATATAGCTAATACCGCTGTCTTTGAAAACTTCATCCAGAATCTCGTCAATAGGACCATTGCAATTAATGTCTTTCCGTTGTTTGTCTTCGAGATCTGCTGCATTGTAGAAGAACGTGTAGTCGCTGTTTTTTTCTATAAGCTGGATAGCTTGCATAATAGTGATTGATTGCCCCTTGATAGATATGTGTCCCTGAGCTCCAAGAGCGGACAAGGGGTAAAAGAGCAAAACGAGTGCGATATGCTTCAGATATCGCCTCCGGTAACAACTGTGATTTTTTTTCATGATTTAACTTGTTGTGAGGTTAAATATTGGGTTAATTATTAGAAATATGGTTAATTATATATTACTATTTTACTATTCTGTTTTTTGTATGTAAGGTTAAGGCTGAAACAAAGCTTCTCTATTACGTCATCCAATGTTTCATCATAACGGATGCTACCTGTGAATGAAGATTGTTTAGTAAACTTTCCTTCTAGAATTATATTTGATTGGTATATTTGATTTACAATTGAAATGAGCTGGGGTAATGGGGTTTCTTTGAAGTTGTATCTTCCGTCCTTCCAATTGATATCCATTACATTCTCAACTAATGTTTGTGCATTGTTTGGATTATACATTACCTTTTGCGATGGAGACATGATAATTTTCTCTCCTGTAGATTCTACATTAAATTCTATTTTACCATGAAACAGCGTGATTTCATTTTTTTCAGCATTAGTTTGCTTGATTTGAAAACAGGTTCCCTTTACTTCTATAAAAGCTTTATTAATATGTACTTGGAAGAAACTGCCTTCATGTTTATATACCTCAAAAAATGAGTTGCCTTCTAGCCATACTTCTCTTTTTTTGTTAAAGGCTTTTGTGTATTTAATGGAACTACCTGATTCCATCCATACTTTTGTACTGTCCGGTAAAACGTGCATTTGGTTTTGTTGTGCTATCACCATTATAAATTCGTCGTTAATATTATCTCTGACTGAATTCATCCAAAATCCTCCTATTGTTAGTAAAAGAGCGAGTGAAGCTACGGCAAAATACCATCTTAGTTCTGTTAGAACT
>UMJK01008169.1_pt1 | contig 18819 bp, 32 predicted proteins | sample 1966021 | NCBI WGS metagenome assembly UMJK01 (sample SAMEA4836151, study PRJEB28245) | human gut metagenome | biome: gut microbiome; material: fecal sample | place: Denmark | collected 2008
CGCCGCCGTTACCAACTGCGTTGCATACGGGTTTTTAACGGTTAATGCACGCCAACGGTCGTGCAATTTCGGTTTATAATCTTTGTTATTATACTGCATAATCATTTGTTATTATCGGGTTCGTTTTCGCTTTCGTCGTTCGGTTCCGGGTAATTGATAAATCCAATTTGCCGGACGCTTTGGATTGGCTCGTAAATGATAACGGCAACATCGCCGTCCGTCCTTATGCCAACTAATCGACAATCGGCGGGAACTTCAACCCTTATTTCACTTCTTTTCATTGAATAAATCCCAATTTGCCGGGACACAATAACCGGGCAATGTTTCCCGCTCAATCCCGGACGCTCTTATAAAACTATCTTTCCAATATATCCGGGGCGTTTTGTCCGGGTGCGCCTCCCAATAACCGAAAACATCATTGTAAAACATCAATGTTTCCCGCTTGGTATATCTGCAACCGCTTTGCAACCCTATCTTAAACAAGTCAACAAACGGGTACGACAAAGCAATTACAGAAAACGCCCGGTCAAACATTCCCACGGGGATTGGTTCAACGCTTGCAAAGGTACGGAACCCGTGGCGTTTCGCCCGTGCCAATGCGTTTATACGCATCCGGTTTGGGCTTGCTTTTGGTTCCAATTCGTCGCACCCGGTCAACGTGGAACCAATGGCAATGCGGGATTTATCCCAACCCTCGGACGCCTCGGCAAAGTCGATTAAAATATTGATACCCTCGGCGCATTTACTCAATACCTTAACCGGGACGCCGTGGCGTTGACAAACGCCGATTGCTTGGCGGGTCAACCTTTGCGTTTCCGGCAATAACGGGTCGGTTGTAAACGAAAAGAATAACCCCGTTTTTTGCAATTCGTCCTTATGCTTCAACAACTCATTCGTAAATATATCCAATGCGTATGGATATTCCCGTAATGTCTTTTTCAATTCCGGGGTATTGCCGCCCAACACTTTTGCGCCCCGCCCTTTGCGCAAATAACAATACGTGCATCCGTTGGAACAACCAACGTAAAAATTGGCGGCGTTCTCGGCATATTCCCCGGCTTTTCCTTTTGGGCTGTAAATAACCCGTCCGTTTATCGCTCCCATAACTCAAACAGATTAAAACGGTAAATCGTCCGACGGTTCCGGGGCGGGTGCGGGCGGTGCGGTTGGCGGGGCTTGCGTTCCGGCTCCGGTTGTTTTCGGGGTCAACATTTCCATATCGGTTGCGACAATCTCGGTAATGTATCGTTTCACGCCTTGCGCATCGTCATAACTCCGGGTTCTTAATTCTCCCTCAATATAAAGTTTATCGCCCTTTTTAACGTACTGATTGGCAACTTTCGCTAAACCGTTTTGCAATACTATGTTATGCCATTCGGTACGCTCCGGGATTTGTCGCCCGTCCTTTGTGGTAAAACCTCGTTTCGTTGTCGCCAAAGTGATTGTTGCAACGCAACCGCCGTTGTCGAACTCTTTAAAATCCGGGGCTTTGCCCGTATTTCCCAATAATGTAACCTTGTTTACACTCATAATTATTTGAATTTAATACCATCCAACAAATACAATTTCTTATTATCAGACCAACCCGCCGCCATGTTTAAGGCTTTCCGGTCGTCGTCGTGTACAAACTCGCAATACCATGAATTGCCGCCAACGTTCGCTTTTTCTTTCAGTCGTACCAATTTACCGACAATGTACCGGGCAAACTTGGCGTACCCGCTAACCTCGGATATATGGATAATACGACGTTCGGCGTTTATTTTTGGCAATTCTTCGATTTGCGGGCGTTTTTCCTCGGCGGGGTATCTTTGTACTCTCTGAAAGTCTTTTTTGATTGACGACCGGGAAATTGCCCCAAAATCGGGGGTTCTTTTTTTAGTTCTCATTAAACTAACTTTAATTGTTGATACTCGGCTTTCATTAACTCAATTAACCGCATATTCTCCGGGTAAATTCGCATTCGTTCCCGGTCGCCATTTTCCCAACGGTTATGGCATTCAAAGGAAAGGATATTTATATTGCGGGGGTCGTGCGCCATTTCCGGGTATGCCCCACGGGTCAAAATGTGGGAACAATAGACGGCGGAATAATTCGCCAACGGCTTTAATGTTTCCTCACATCGGTGCGGCTTATGCTCCCAAACCCAACGGAAAAAGCGTTCATTTGCCGCCATGATATTTGCACCCCGTCCCGTAATACAATGCCCGAACAATTCCCGTTGTATCTCAACCCTCAAACGAATATCCATGCGGAAATTACGCAAATCCAAAAGGGGATTATACCCCCTTTGGATGCAATAATTGTATTCGTCCCGGTCTGTCAACAAATACGGTTCCATACTCTTACATTTCCGCCGTTTCGTCGTTCGGTTCTGGGTCGTCCGCCGGGTCGTTAATATCCGGGAACAATCCGTTATCCTCTACCTTTTCGGCATTCAATCCGGGTGCGGGTTCGCCATCAGCCCCGAACAACTCCAATTGCGCCTTTTTGCCCTTGAAAAGAAATGCGTAAACCTCGGTTTCAATGTCGGCGGCAATTTCTTCTAATTCTTCCTCAAACCCGAACGTTTCCGTATTGAATTTAAGGCGGGGCGAATTGATTGCGGTTTTCTGATTGTTAGACACGGTAAACAACCCGGTTAAAACAACCCCTACGTTATCGTCTTGACCGGAAAAGGACACGCCCCGAACCTCTATGTTTTTCAACATTTCGTCGGCAAAATCCCGTGATAATTCGCTTTGCTTTTTGGTTGCTTTGAAATCGGACGTTTCAACCATTGAAAGAAAGGACGTAATATTAAAAATCCGTCCCATGATTGGGCGCAAACGGTCGAAACAATCCCGCAAATCCGGGTGTATGTCCTTTGCACTTTCGACGTGGTATTTGTTCGTGTAACTCTCATTACCGATTGTTTCGGTAACTTCATAATGTACGTCTAACCCGCCGTCCTTTAATGTCTTGACTTTCGACAATGCAAACGCCTTTTCGCTTGGTATCAACATAACGTTTGCGGCTTTTTTTTCTTCGCTCATATTGTAATATTATTTGTTGCCGGGAACCCGCCCGGCATCGGTTTTATAAATCATCTTCAACGTATCGTTTTAATTCCGTTTGGAATTGTTCCCGTTCATCGCTTTCACGTTCTAACAATTCGTCGTACAATTCCCGGTCGAATATATCGTTAATCGCATCGTCCAATAAGGAAATCAGTTTTTCCGGTTTAACGGCGTCTAACTCGACCTGTCCCAATCCGTCCCAATTGGCGGTACGGCTGTCCGTTTCCTTTGCCGGGGCGGGCGGCAACTTCCATTCGATAACTTGTTGTTCCATCAACGCAATACGTCGTATTTCGACCCCAAAAATACCGAACTTTTGCAAGTTTTCGCCAATCGACCGGGGTATATCTTCCCCCGACGGGTCGTAATCGCCGAAATATAGGATAACACATTGTTTGCCGTTGGCTTGCGCTTCTCTCAATCGTTCGGACAATTCAAACAAGAAAGTCAACGACGGATAACCTTTACAAGCCCCAACCGCAATATCCCAATTACGGCACGGTTTCGCAAAAACGCCCTCCAACGCTTTCTTTTCAATCAATATTTCCGGGTAAATCGGTTGGTTTTCCCAACGGTTTTTATGATACGAACGCATCCACGCCCTAACCTGCGCTTTTGCTTCGTCTTGCTTTTCTTCCAAATCGGTTGGTTCCGCTTTGGTTTCGCCACACATTGCCCTATCTCGGTCGCTGAATGCTTCAAAATCAACCCGCCCGTCCCATCGTGCAACCTCCATTGCAGAAACAACACGTTTATAGTGCTGCAACGTGTTTGTCATGCCAATACTAACTAACTGATAATGCAACGCACGGATTGTTAAAACTCCGGGTTCGTATCGGCTTAAAATCTCAACGGAATTTTCAATTATCCAATCCCTTGTAAATTCGTCTTTTGTTCGCTTTGCCATTTCAAAAATCGTTTTCGTCCAACAATTCCCGTGTTTTACTATTCGACGGAACCGCCGGGCGTTCCGGTTCCGGGGTTGGTTCCGGGACGGGTTCCCCGGTTCCGATTGGTTCCGTTACCGGGTTGGGGTCGTGGAACTCAATATTGCGCCCGCCTTTGGGCTTTTCCGGCTCAAATTGGGCTTTGAGTTGTTCCGCCGGGTATTCCTTTTGCACTAACTCAATAATCCCCAAATTAACCAATTCCGGGACGCAACGGCGCAACGCCCTTATGTCCTCTAATGCGTCATGCGCCGGGAATGTTTCGCCGGGGAATAACTTACTATATAATTCCTCTAATTGTGGGAATTTACCCGGACGACCATTTGAAAACAACGCTCCAACAAGTTTAATCGTTTTCATCATGGTATCAATTCGTTTTGCCTTATGTAATGCGTCCTCAACGTGTGCGTCGTAATATTCCCGCCCCAAATAACGCAAAACGTTTGCTTTTAACATTGAACTATCAAAGTAAATGTTGTGCGCACATACAAGCGGGGCGGCGTTGGCATCCGCTAAAAATTCGTCCACAACCTCGGCAAACGGCACGCCCTCGGCAATTGCCCGTTCGGTTGTTATACCATGAATTGCGGTTGTTTCCGGGGGTATCTCGTAATTATCGGGTTTGATAATATAACTTTTTTCCTTATCGCCCAACGACCATGCCAATTGGACGACGTGCGGGAATTGCTCAAAATCCGCATCCCATTTCAAACCCTTTGCCGGAACCCCGGTTGTTTCACAATCAAAGAAACAAACATCTTTCAAATCAAATTTTTGCATAACCTTAAATATTAAATCGTTAATTACTGTTTTCGCTCTCATTGCGGTATTTATCCCGCTTTTTTTCCAATTCCAAAACGTCCCGGTTTTCGTCTATATACTTTTGGACGTCCCGGTTACAAAACGGTTTTCCGTCCAACCAAAGCAAATGCCAATACGGTACGTTTTCCATCGGTTGCCCCTTAAATTTACCTTGCGGCATCGGGGATTTGTCGTTTAATTCCATACTAAAAAAGTCTTTTTTGCCCGTCCTCGTTGGGGGTTTGTTCAACATATTTTGCCCGTGTAATCCAAACGCACCCGCACCGCAAACACTTTATCCGGCTGTAATGCTTTGGCGTGTATTCGTGGCGGATAATCCGCCAACTCGCCAACGGGTAATTTTTCCGCTTTCCGTTACACTTGCAAAACATACCTACAACGTTCGGGGGTCGTCAATAAATGTATTGTATTCCTCGGCGGCTATCTGTTTGAGCGTTTCGATATGTTCGATTAACTCGGCGTTCGACAAATCCGCCACGGTGCGCAAATCGTGGGAATATACCCCCGTTTCCTCGTTGACCCGTTCAACGTACATAATAGGGGAAAATTCCCTCAAACGTCGTTCGGTTTGTTCCTCTGTAAGACGTTCGCCCGCCTCCCAAATTGCGTGCTTAAACGTCGGTACAACATAGTTGAAATAATACCCTTTCAAAGCCTCGGACGAACCGGGGGACGCTACAATAAACCGGGCAATAATGCGGGAACCTTTCCAACCCTTGAAAAACTCGTTTAATTCCCCCATGTACATTGCCAACCCGCCGTTATTGTTTATTGTCCCCGTTGCTGTTATTTCTCGCTTTTTCATCGGCTATTAATTTTTTCATTGTCTTATTAAACGCTGTCATTCCGATTGTATGGATAACGTCCCGTTCCGCCCGTGATAACTTCGTTTCCCGCTTATCCAATACTTTTGCAAATGCAACAACAAATTCGCCCGGCTCCAACAATCCGGCATTGTGCAACCCGTCGATTGGGTGCGCTTTCAAACGCTCGGTTGCTTTCAATGCTTTGCGGGCTTTTTCCCGACTTTCCCATATTTCCCGAACCTCGGCGGCGGCGTTGTCATAAAACAACCGCATTTTCAGAACGTCGGCAATTGACAAATCAGCCACGGCGGTTGGTTGCTCTTTTTCCGGCTCCGGTTCCGTCGTAACGGGTGCAACCTTACCGTTATTCACTCCATAACCGAACAACGCAAAATCCCCCTTTGTTGGGTCGTCCGGGAATATCTCGGCGAAACGGTCGGTTATCTCAATGGCTGTTTGCAAATCCGGCGTCCGACGTTTTACAAGCCCCAACCGCAATGCCTGTTTATATACGTGGGTATCTAATGGAATGATTAAATTACGGGGGTCGCAAATCGTCCACAATCCAAAGTCAACCGGGGAACCGTGGCGGCACATCCAACGCAAAAACATACATAAGCGTTTGCAACCGCTTTTCGTTTCCATATCCGGCACGCCCTTAACATCGCCGAAAAGACGTTGCAATTGTTCCAACGGACGCCCGCCCGGTTGCGCTTGCAATGCCTTTTCCATGTTCTCAAACTTACTATATACGTCAAACAAGCGGGCGCAAAGGTCGTGGAAATCGGCGTATGTAAACGTTCTATAAAAATTCTCTTTACTGCCTTTGTATTGCTTCCATTCCGGGGCGGCTCCCTGCGTATCGGTTCCAACAATGTAATGATACGGCGCACCCTTGAAAATTTCCCGGTCGATAAAATCCGCCTTTTGGATTATCTGTTTGCGGGAACCCCACGCAATCCACGCCGTAACAAATGCGCTAATCTCAATATTTACCCGGCTATCGTAACGGTGCGGGATTTGCACCGGGTCGGATTGGATAAACTCGGCGGTTTCGTATTGTTCCGCCCAACGTTTCAAATTATCGTTCAATGTATATGCCATTGTTTTAGATTTTAAGGGGACGGAAAGCCCGCCCCCGGTTATTATTAGTTTTCCGTGTATTCCTCAATTACTAAATCGGTTTGTCCCCGCTTTACTTCCTCTATAAAGCCTTGAAAACCGTTTGCCTTTGCAATGTCTATAATCGCCTGCAAACGCTTTTCGCCTAAACTTTCGCCCCTCGCAATGCGGAATACCTTAACCGTCGGATTGCTTGCGATAATCAGTTTGGCGGCAACCTCCATAATTTGACTATCTGACACTTTCCCGGCTACGAACGGCACGCCGTTTAATTCTAACCCGTCGTCCGTGAACGAAAGCCCGGCAATCGGCAATTTGGACGTTGCAATAAGTGTTTCCCTTTCCTTTGCCAATGCGCCTAATTTGTCCTCAAACGTGCGGGCGGTTTTCTCGGCGGCTTCCTTTTGTTTCTTTTTTGCCATGTAATCCACAACCAACGCATTGATACGGTTGTGTTCCTCGGCTTTTTTGAGTTGTTCCGCCGTGTCTAATTGTTCCGGGTTATTGGCTTCGTATTCCTCTAACCATTTGTCGGCATTCGCTTTACGTTTCACAAACTCGGATTTATCATTTACGATAACTTGCAACGTTTCCTTATAATCGTTTTCAATGGCTTTTTTGTTGGCTTTCGCATCTTCTTTGGCTTTTTCCAACCGGGCGTTTGCCTCGGCAATTATCCGGGCAACTTCTTTTTCCTCGGCGGCTAATTTGTCGTCGATTGCCTTAATATTACTTTTTCGGGTTTCTTCCGCCTCTTTAATTCGTCCGGGGATTGCCTCCAATTGTTCAATCCTTTGTTGCCGGGCTTGGCGTACCGTTTTCGCTTTCTCAATCAACCGGGCATTTTCGTTTTGCTCTTCCATCAACGCCGTAATATCCTTTTTCTCGGCATACGTTTTGACGTCGCCGGGTTTCAATTGCTTTTCAGCGTTGGCGCAAATGGTTGTGTACGTCTTGACCTCGGCGTTGGCGTCCTTTCGTTTGTCCTTAACGGTCGTAACCTCGGCGTCTATTTCAGCAATACGGGTGCGCACCTTTTCCGGCAACAAAGCCTTTACAACCTCAATTTGTTTGCGGCGTCCCTCGGCGGTTTCGCTCCAACGGGAAAACTCCACGGCGTCAAAGTCTTGGTAGCCGAAAATCTTTTGCAGCATTGAAACGTTATCCGAACGCATCCCGGTTGTTTGGGATTTAATGGATAACGTCCCCCGTGGGTTGGCTTTGGTAAACTTTAATTCGACCTCGTAATTTTCGCCGTCGTTACCTACTACCATTTTCGCAAACCCTTTGTCCTCTCCATTTTTCAACACGGCGTCCCGGTTCCCGGTCAACATTGCGCCGATTGCTTTTAAAAGGGTTGATTTGCCTAACTCGTTGTCCCCGGTAATGAAATATACATTACCCTCAAAATCTGCGTTGAACTCTTTGATAACTTGAAAATTCAACAATTCCAATTTCTTAATATACATCGCTCTAATTGTTTATGCCGGGGTTTCCCCCGGCGGTTATTTAATATTGTACTTTTACTAACTCTATCTTTAAATTATCATTGATTATAAAACGCCTACCACATTCGCAAATTATATGCTTTTCAGTAATACGAATTATTTTTCTTACAACGTCCTCTTTTGTAATAAAGGAACCATTTTGTAAATCGCCGGATATGCGGCAACGTTTCCCAATATATTTATCCATTTTTACATACTCTTTTAAGGGTTTCTAAATCCCGGCGTTTCGGTTCGTCGGCGTTCTTTGTTGCGTCAATCAACGGCATATCGTTTGTTGTTGCCGTCCATTGTTTCCCGGTAACGGGGGACGTGTAGATTACTTTGTAATGTCCGTACCCGGCAAATTCAAACCGGAAATTACTAATTGTTGTTTTCGCTCTCATATCTTTTAATTTTAGAGTTACCGGGAAAACGCCCGGTCGTATTATTATCATGCCGCAAATATACGTATAGTTTTTATATTACCAAAACTTTTATCTTTTATTTTCTGCTATTTTTTTATTTTCCGCAATAATCGCCCCAAAACAACGCATTTACCCACGCCGCCAAACTCAACTAACATATTACCGTTGCGCCCTCTTATACATTTACCATCGGAACGACGAACCGCCCGGCACGGCATACGTCGCAATTCCGGGCGGGTCAATCGGTCGCCTAAATAGATATAATCCATTTCGTCCATATCAAAACAATTTCATTTGTGTATCGGTCAATACAGCAACGACCGCATCAACTTTGCATTCCCAACTTTCCAACGTTGCCAATTTTTCCGGGGTTGGGTTCCGTTGGCAACGTCGTTGGTTGTGCCGCATCTGTTTTACCATTTCCGCCAAATCTTTTGCCGTTATTTTTTTCGGGATTTTCGATTTGCGGGGCTTTTGTTTCGTCTGCCATATAAGTAACCATTTGAATAATTAAACGTCCCTACGGGCTTAAAATAAACGGTTGTGCATTTGTTGGGGCAAATTTTCCAAAACCCAACGGGGGTTATTCTGCAAAATGAACCGTCCAAAGTGCATTATTAACGTTGCGTCCGCATTCCACAACGCCGGGGTAATCTCCGGGTACAATTTCCCGGCAATATCCCGGAACCGTCGTTTGCGGTCTGCCTTTTCCTCCTTTTTCCCTTTTACCTTAATACGCAATTTAAGGTCGTTTTGCCACTTCATCGCATTAACCAAAACAAACGGTATTTCGGCGACGGTTATAATGGCTTTCAAATGCTCAAAGTTTTGCAACATCTTTTGTATGCGGTACAATTTACCCATGTTTGCCCCGGTATCGCCAACCGTTACGTCATCCGGGCGAACACTCAATTTTTCCAAAAAGATAATCGGTGTACAAATCTCTTTGTAATAGTTCAGAAAATCCCGTATCTCGTTAATGTCTTTAGGCATCTTAATTGCCGTTGCGTTGTGGTTGGGTCGCCAAACCACAATACCCCCGGCGGCTCCGGGGTCAATCCCAATAATACAATCTATTTTCATTTTTCAAATTTCAAATAATGGTAAATATAAATTTCGTCCTTAATCATCCGGTCGAAAGTCCGTTTAATCTCTTTACGCCGGGCAACCTCAAAGGCTGTATAATCAATTTCCGGGCTTTGGGTTCCTTGTTTACGAACGTGATAAACCGTAAATTCATTAACGAACCCACGGGCGGCACGTGCCAAAAATCGGTTATACGCTTCTTTCCGGTCGTCCTCGGTTTCTTTCACTTCATCCGCTAACCCAACGCCCAACAACCAATTATAAACAAACATTTCGTCGGTTAATCCAAACACTAAACGCCCGGTATATTTATAGCGCATAAAACACATTAAACAAGTCATAACCGATTGATTGCGATAATACCGGATTTGCTCCGGGCTTAACTCCTTTTTCGGTTCCGGCAACGCTGTATATGCTTTGCCGATAACTTGGTTTTGTTTCCGGCAATATGCGTTCAATACCTTTGCGAAATAATCGGCGTTGAATTGTTGGTAATGTTTCCGTTCGGCGTTGCCGTCCCTATCCTTTGGCAAATAGTCGTCTAATTCCCCGGTAATCAGCAATTCAAACGCTAATTTAACCTCGGATAATGTTAATTGCGAATAATAGCGTTTTAGCAAATCCAACAACCGGGTACAAATATACGTCCAATCGTCCCGGTTTTCCGTGGGAATGATAAACCCCACGTCCATTGCGATAAACCGGAACATTTGCCCGGTTTTGGCAATCAACGTTTCGTCGTCAATCTCGGCAATCTGTTTTTTTGTGGACGCCACGAAAATATACTTTTCAACCGGGGTTAATGCTTTGGCAACCTCCGGTAACTCAACCATCGCCCGGCGAACGTCAATTGCTTTTGCCGTTCCGCTATAAAGCAAAACGGCGGCGGATTGTCGTTTTTCGGGCAACGTTTGTGGCAATCTGTTTGTCTTTTCGGGTAATGCTTCCATGTTAATAATCATCTTTCAAATACTCAATAGCCCCGGCAACGTTCAATCTTTGCGTTGGGGCTTTGTATTCGGGTTTCAAATGCAACTTTTTCTTTTCGACGTCCCCCCGTATGAAATTGCGGACGGTCGCCAACCAACCGTTTTTAGTACGCTTCATATTCTTTTGGTCGCTCCAATCGCTAACCGAATGAAAGTAATAAACCAAATCGACCTTTTCAAATTCCGGGGTCGCAAACTTACTTTCAAACTCGGAATAATCCACGCCAACGCCGTTTTCAAATTTAACCATTTTGTAAACGTCGGAATTGCGGAATAACGTTTTTTTCTCCTTTGGTTCCTCAACCTTTGGTTCGTCGGGGAACAAAGACGCAAAAGCATTTTGCGGCGTATTACTTGGATTAGTATTTAGTGTATTTGAGTCTTTAGTAAGATTAGTATTTATTAATGTCGGCTTTCCCGTATCGGGTTTTTCCGTTTCGGGATTTACCGCAACCGGATTTTCCGTTTGTGGTTCAAACTCTTTAATATCGCTAACCTCGTAATCACACCCGACGAACGTTCCGCCGTCGCCACGAACTTTGCAACGTTGGCAATATCCGTTCGTTATCAATTCACGTAATCCGGCGGCGGTTGCGTCCCGTCCGTCCTTTGACCTATTTTTTAAATCGGACAAATTCAATTGCCAATCCGGGGGTAAACTCATAATATACGTTATCAATCCCTTTGCTTTCCAACTCAAATTTACGTCCTGTAAATATTCGTTGCGGACGGTCGTAAAATTACCCGTCCTTTTGGTTCGTCTGATAGTATCCGCCATTATTCGCCGCCTCCAATTTTTTAACGGGTTCCCATGCTTTACGTACTTTCAAAACATTGTCGGCACTCTCATTGGGAACCAACGACACGACGGGAAAACGGGAACGGTCGCCCGGTTTTTGCGTCGTGGCAAATTGTACATTCAAATCAAAGATAATGCCTTTGCAAAATCCCCGTTCCGCTAACATACCGTCGAACGTTTCCCGAATTTGCGGAATTGTGGACGCCGTACCCTTTGTTGCGAATTGCCAAACCCCGGCAACCCCACGAACCAAAGGAACAATAAAGTTTAGCGTTAATGTTACCTCCCAACCGTCGCAATCCGGTTGGCGGTTCTTTTTATTCGGGTAACGCTTCGTTATTGACTGCATTAAGTTTGGGTATTTCTCGGTTGTCAACGTTTCGTATTTCTTTCCGTCCCATACTTGGAACGTATCGCCATCGCCCGCCGCAATCAATCGCCCGTCGTCGTCCCGGTATTCGTAACGCTCGTTACATACTTTTGCCGGGTCGTCGTCCGGGAAAACAATTTGTATTGTTTGCGGCTTTTCGCCGTATGCTTGCGTAAATAATCCGGCATACTTTCCCGTTGGTATGAAGTAATCAACGCTTTGCGGATAACCGTTTGCGTTTTTAATACCGATTTTTATTTGACCGACACGGGGCAAAATCAAACGGGATTGTTGCGCCTCCGGTCGTTTTATTCTTCCTTTCATATCTCAATCAAATTTCGGGGTCGTCGTTCAACATCTTTTTTCTACTTTCATTTTTGGGCTTTTTAGGCTCGTTTGCGGGCTTTACTTTCTTTTCCGTGGTATTACCTCGCTTTGCGGTCGTTTTGCCCGTGGCGGCTTTCTTTTCCGCCTCCTTTGCCTTTTTGGGCGCACGTTTAACAATGGTTGTTTTCTTTGGCTCCTTTTCCGGTTCCGGTGCATCCGCCTTGACTTTCTCGGCGGCGTCCGTGTTTTCGTCCGGGGTCGCCTCCTTTGGGGCTTTCGTTTTAATCAATTCCGCCAACGATAAGGATATTACGTTTTGCGTCAAATCGGGTGCATTATCCAATAAAACCATACCATTAACCGACGTAAACGTATTATCTTTCTTTTCGTCCTCAATGGCTGCAATTTCTAACAGATACGGGATTTTCCGTATATTGGGGCTATCCGTTTGTTCTTTCAGATTGTACGACGGACGTTTGCGCCAATCTTTCGGGCTGAAATTGAAAATACGGGTAACGGGGAATTGCTCAAAATTGACGTTCCACATATCCCGGTACATCCCTAATTGTATCTCGCTTTCCTCGTAAAATCCTTTGCGTCCGCTCTTAAAATCGACGATTGCGTTAATACGTTCGTCGCCGCCTATCTTTGCCAACATGGTACACGGGCAATCAATCATTCCGGCATACTTGTAATATGGATGCACTAAAGCAATTTCAACCGCCAACGGGCGCACGTCGTAATCTAATACGAATTGAGCAAACGCCAATACGTCCTTTTTCAAATCGTCGGCATAATATATAAAATCGTCCGGCAATCGGTAAACCTCAATATATTCTTTTAGTTTGCCTTTTAACCCGTCCAAATCATAAGCCCGGTTAATTAATAATTCCTCAAATGCGGCGTGCATAAACGTACCATACGCCGCCCGTTCGCCTTTGTATCGTTCCGCTTCCTCAATGCCTTTGTTGGCAATCCATTGTATTAAGTGCGGGGCTTTGGGTAACGTTTGGGACAATATCGTTGTAACCGACGGGAAAAACTCCGGGTTCCCGTTGTCGTCATATCGGTAATAATAGCGGTGTCCCTTACTATTCAATTGCCAAACCTTATACGGGGGTTCAATCAACGTTTTTTCATCAAAAAACATTGCCGTCATTTCCTCAACCGTCATGCCGGGCAATATCTCAAATATTCCGGTTGGTTGCTCAACCTCGACCGCTTCAAACGGGGGGATTATTTGTTGTTGTTCCTCGGTAATTTCCGGGAATTGGTCGGCGGGAACGGCTCCCAAATTTTCGACCGTCTTTTGTACCGGGTTTTCCGGTTTCTTTTTGTTCGCTCTCATTTTCTACTCTTTTTTAATTCTGAAAATCCACATAATACCATTACGGCACACATACCCGCAAACATCAATTGCCACGGGTTCCACAATGCGCCAATCAGACAAACAACGCCCAACGTTCCAAACGTCGCAATAATCGCTTTCGCTTGGAACCTATCGGAAAACATAACGTCCGCCATGCGTTCAAACCATTGTAACCCGTTATTCTTCATAGCCAAACAAATAATTAGGGGTGCAATTACACATTTCGCAAATGATAACAACCCATTCCGGGCGTATCTGTTTGGTCGTACCGTTACATAAGTTAGTCATATTAACTTGTTGTGCGCTTTCGGTGCGTCCCTCCCATAAACGGGCGGCAACCTCTTTTTTATAGACCTTAACCCCGGCGGTTTGCGCCCGTGCGATTGCCTCGTTTACTCTTAATTTCGTCATTTCTGCCATTTCTTTAGTCTTTTATTGTTAATAACTCGGTTCGTTGCTCTCTTTGTGTCCGCAATGCGTACACGTTTTTTCCTCCCAAATTGCGGTATATTCCGGCGGGGTTAAATATCCATCGCCTCCGGTCTGTTTATATTCCCCGTCGGTAACTTCCATTTCGCCGCCGCACTCCGGGCAATCTTCATTACCCATTAAATCCAAATCCGGGACAATGAAATATACCCGTTTCAGATACACGCCCAACGCCTCGGAAATCGCCGCATAACAATTGGCGGTTTGTTCCTCGGTTACATCTTCGTTTATTGCATCAAAAACGGAAACGCCCCAATTGTCCGGGTCGTCCTCAATAACTTTGTTTTTGAGTAATTCCGAAACGACAATTTCGGAAACTTGTTTGGCTGTTTTCCCGCTATCGGTCGCCAATTTTTTTAATAAATCGCTATCTTTTATTCTCATATCTTTGCCGGGTACTCCCCCGGTGGGTTTTTGTTTCTGCAAAAGTATAAATAATATTTGTATTACCAAAAATAAAACCTTTGAATATTTTATTTGTTCACGTTGGACGCTTGTAATACAGATAAAAAGCACTAATTTTGTTGCACCGCATAACCTTACAACATCGCTCTCGGTTACTGCGTACCAACCCCCGGCGTTACTTCATTGCGTCGGGGGTTATCTTTTACCCGCTCAATATAGATATTTCGGTATATATCGCCGTAATACCCGGTTTCCCTTGTAATTCGTTCCAACGTTCGCAAATCGTATTCGCCAAATACAACGTACTCATGTTCTAACAATTCGGCGTCTTGTAATGCAAACTCAAACGTAATATCAACGTATTTGTCGCCAACCCGGTTAAATGCGTGTTCTATGGGAATAAAAGCAAATGTTTTGCCCTCGCAATATCGCACCCGTTCCGGGAACAATTGGCAAAGCAAATGCGCATTCCGATAACATTGTTGCGGTTGGGGTTTCAGTATATCCCGGATAATCTCTAATTCGTAATCGTTGAACACGTCCGCCGCCCGGACAATATCAACACGTTTTGCAACGGCGATTGTATCGGCAAAATATTGTTTTTGCCGTGGGTTCAAATCTAACCGCATAAACGCCCGCATTTCCTCAATAATAACGCTTTCCATAATCAGCCCTTTGTAAATCCCTTAAATGCCACATGGTAAACGTCGTATTGTTTCCCGGTAACATAGAACTCAATCATACGTTCCGGGTTCCCGGCGTCGTTTATCGCAATGGTTGGGTATGGTTCCCCCGGCAATTGGTTATAATCGCTTTCAATGTCCCGCAATCCCTCCGGGAAATCCGAACGGTCGGCGGAAAAATACCGGGTTAAACTCTCTTTTATTCGGTTCAACATTTCGTCGCCGTGCGGCTCAAAATACGCTTTTATCTTATCTTGTTTTCTTAATGCAAATCGCATGGTTTCCAAATATTTTTTTGAAACGTCCACGACCTTTGCGCACGTTTCCGGGTTAAACATTCCTATATGCGTGTATTCCGTTGGTAATCCCAATTGCTCGGATAACCATTTGTAAGCCTCGGAACGCTTCATTAATTTACGCTTATATATTTCGTCAAAATATCGGTGCGCCTCAATCTTACATCGGCGCAACTCGGCGTTTGCTAATCGACCCTTTGCCCGGTCGGTTCCCGCATGAACGCCAACATACGCCCGGCATTTAGGACAATAGTAAATCATTCCGTAATCAATGCCGTAAACCTCAATACTATTTTTGTACTCGGTTGGAATATGGCAATACGGGCAAATCTTACCTTTCAATATTTCCCGTTGTTCCTCTGTTAATATCATTTTCGCCCTCCTTAATCACTTTGCAAAACTTATAATATTGGTCGTGCTTACTCTCAACTTGACAAAGCAACCCAATATCGTTGCCGTCCAATAATAGGTTTAACACATCGCCGGGATTGTGCCGGGTATAAAGCAAAAATAACCCGCCGTTTGCATTTTGGATTATCTTATACATTGCTTGACTTAATCGGTAACGTTTCGTTTTATTCATCGCTCTAAATGATTATGCCGGGGGATTGCGCCCCCGGCTTGTTATTACTGCAAATACGCAATTGCGTTTAATCTTTCCTTTTCCTTTGTTGCGCTCTCAACGTTGCGGGCAATCCATTGTTCGGCGGGGTTTTCGGCAATCCATTGTTTACGATAATCCGGCGTGAAATAAGCAACCATTTTTTTGTATGCCTTTTCCGGGTTCGCCAATATTTCCGCCGTATGGCTCAACCGTTTGCCGTGGTCGCCTTTGCCGATTAAATCCAAACGCCCAAAATAAAACGACCCGTCGGCGGTACACGCCACATATTCACGGGCGGACGTTCTTTTTGAAACAATCGCTTTACTATCGACGTCAATAACTTGGTACTCGTATTTCTTTCCCTTTACTTTCTTAACTAAAATGTACTTTGCCATATTGTTGTTATTGTGCCGGGGTTTCCCCCGGCGGGTTATTTAATATCCTGCTTTTGTTTGGCGTGTGTTCGCCATGAATGTTTTATTGCTCCCTTTCAATACTATTTCGCCGCATGGTTCCCAATCGCCGTTACTGTAAACTTTGGTTTTCGTTCCTTTGGCGTTATGTTCTTTCATTGCTTTTTTTGCGGCTGTTAGGCTATAAAATTCCTCGCTATAACCTTTGTCGTTAAATACATGGTAAATTGTCATATCGTCTATTTTTTAATCTCATACAAACTCAATGAATTTTCGCATAATACCCACGTTGGGAAATTGGGTTTGTTCAGATAACAAAGGCTATCCAATGCCGCCCGGCTTGTATAAAACCATAACCCAAATTTTTTGCCGATAAAATACATATCATTAACCCCGGTTTCCCGGTACTTTTCGGATAACATTTGTTGACTATAAACGATTGTTGAAAATTCAACCTTTCCGTCTAACTTGCTTGCAATTTCGGCAATGTCCGCCGCTTGTGTTCTTTTCTTTTCCATGATTGAAAATTTATATTGTTCCGGGGAAAACGCCCCGTCGTTGTTTAGTAATAATAGAAAGTGATTTTAACGCCTCGGCGTAATTTGCAAACCTCTTTGTCGCCGTAACAATTGAAAGCACGTTTTAATAAGCGATTGACTAACTTAATGTCGCCGACAATCTTTATTAAACCGGACACGCCAACCAATACATTAACCTTTTTGCCGTTTACAATTCCGTTTACCTTGATTTTGAAATTGCGGTTAATCTCTTTTGTTGTGTAATCTAATCCGTTATAAATGCTTTGAGTATTCATTGTTTCGCTCTCTATTTTCCGGGAAAACGCCCGGTCGTTCTTGTTTGATGATGCAATATACAACCTTTATTTTAATTACCAAAGGTTTTATCTTTTATTTTCGTGTTTTCCTATAAAAAATTTTGTTTTTGGTTCCAAAAGAGTTATTTTCTTGGAATTTTCGATTTAAGCGACTTTTGCAAGCGGGACGGGTAAATTATCCACTTTGAAATAAAATGCCCGGAAACGGGCTAAAAATGGCTCAATAGAAAAAGGGGTTGCAACGCCTTGTTACAACCCCCGGTTTATTACTTTTCTATGGTTACGAACTCAACCCCCAATATTCGGGTCGCCGGGTTCTTGCTTACAACGTCAATTTCCCGGTTCTTAATCTTTCGGGTTTTCCAAAGGAACCCCCAAAAGCGTTTATATTGCACCGTTTCCGCTATTAACAGACTATCCCGGTTTATATGCGTCCCGGTAAATACCCCGGCGGGCGTCGTGCATCCGTGCAACTCAAACCACGGTTCCACAATGTCAATACACCGTAATACGGTCGTAACCGTGTCGCCGGGCAAATATACAATACTATCCCGGACGTTCGCCCGTAATTCGTTAATCGTTTCCATTTGTGCCGTCGTAACCCTTTGCAAATCCCGGTTCTTTGTCTGCAACGATTTGATTAACGCCGCATCGTCCGCCCGATACTTTTTATATTCTGATAATTTTAACTCCAAATTCCCAACCTTTGCGGCGTTCAAACTATCCTTTGTTTGATAGGTTCGGACGTCCTGCAACAACGTTTCGGTATTGCTCCGGTATTTATCCCGTTCGGCGGTCAAACTCTTAATACGGCTTTGTTGTACCCAAAAGGCGACGGCAACCGCCATAATGATTGCCGCCAATATTAGATATTTTTTCATGTGTTTGCCGTGTATATGATTAACGAACTATTGGGCGTTTTGCTCAATGTTAAAACATAATGTCCGCCCGCCATTTCAACCGTACTATTTATTTCGTCCTCGTTAATCTCCAATTGTGCAAAGGAAATTACGACGCCCGAAATATATACTTTTGGTATGTTGTGCAACGGGTCGGCGTTTACGGCGTCAATAAATGCGTCTATTTCCGCCTGTGGGTTCGTTACGTTTTTCGTATTTTCTTGGTTGTCCTCAACCGTAACCGTAAAAACGTCCTCGCAATCTGCAATAATAGCGGATAACAACGGGGCAATACTAATTCCCGCTTGGTTCCCTTGATTGGCAACCAATTGTTCCAAATACTTCTTTTTGTCTTTCTTTGTCATAATGGTACAAAATTAAATGTTACTATATTCAATTGCCGCATTAAAACACGGGCATTCTTTTATAAACTCCCACGGTTCAATTATACCGTCGCCGTTCAAATCCGGGGAATAATCCCGGTGTCCCTTAATCGTTGCGTCCGGGAACATAACAACTAATCGGGATAATAACCATATTAACGCCTCCTTTTGTTCCGGGGTGCGTGTGTCGGCGGCTTTGCCGTTGGC
>UMJK01023998.1_pt1 | contig 18688 bp, 18 predicted proteins | sample 1966021 | NCBI WGS metagenome assembly UMJK01 (sample SAMEA4836151, study PRJEB28245) | human gut metagenome | biome: gut microbiome; material: fecal sample | place: Denmark | collected 2008
TCATTGAAAAAACCGCTTCGTTCTATGCCCCATACATGGGATTACAATATGCGAAGGGTGAATGGATCTCTTTTGTGGATGCGGATGATTATTTAAATGTTCAATCTTTGAACGATATGATAATTGGGTCAGATGATTCAGATTTAGTATTGTCTTCAATAAAAATATGTGGCTGTCAGGAGAAAATAGTAAAATTGGATAATAATTTATCTAACGATGTGCATGAAATAGGCAACTTATTAACTTCTTTGAATGATTATATGGGGTTAACTGTACCATTTGCAAAACTTTTAAAATCATCCATAATCAATAACAATAAAATAAGATTTGATTGTAGGTTTTCTTCTGGAGAAGATACGTTGTTTATGTATCAATATTTATTTTATATAAAAAAAATCCGATGCATAGATGCAGTTTCTTATAATTATATTCTGTCAAATGGGTTGTCTAATAGAAAGTTGTCATTAGGTAGTATAGATAAAATATTACAAGAAATAACAGACGCTTTAAATGAACTATATATTAAGTTCAATTTTGATATAAGGAGAAGATATTATGATTCCATAGAATATTTTGTAACAAAATATGATTTTACAAATAAAAATATTAAATCCTTTTATAAGGATTTTTTATATTTCTCCAAAAGAAAATATTTCAAAGATATGATTAATGACAGAACTTATATATGCAAAGGGTTTAAACGAAAATTATTTGATAAATTGTTCATGTATAAGTTATATGGTATTATAGTGTTATGGATTTTCAAAATTAAAAAAATATATTTGTAAAAATAATTAACAAGTTCTATAACAACGATTTTAAATTATTTGTATTTTTTAATGATATGGTGTCTGTTGTCGTTCCTGTTTATAATGCGGAAAAATATATTCAACAATGTGTTCGTAGTATTTTAAATCAGTCATATTCTGATTTAGAACTCATTTTGGTTGATGATGGTAGTTATGATTCTTCTGCTTCCATATGTCATGAGTTAGCTCAGAAGGATGCTAGAATTAAATACTATTATCAGCCAAATAATGGGGTTACGAGTGCGAGAAAAAAAGGAGTGGAATTAGCATCTGGAGAATATGTTACATTTGTTGATGCAGATGATACCATTGAAAAAGATTTTCTTAAAATTTTAGTTGATAAGATAACTAAAGGATTTGATATGGTTATTTGTGGAACTTCATTAGAAGGTGAGATGGATGGTGATACGTTTGTTTCTGCTATATTAGAGAACAAGTTGCCTGTAACTATTTGGGGGAGACTCATAAAAAAAAATATCTTATCAGATGAAGTTTTTAATATCTCTCGTGATTTGCCAATAGGTGAGGATGTTATCATGAATATCCTAATAGGCTTGCGTGTCCATCATTCTATTTATGTCCTTAATAAAAGCTACTATAATTATGAAGTTCACGATACATCTGTCACGAATGGACGTGTACCTACCTTGGCTTACGAGGAAACTTATATATCAAGAATAAAAGAAGCACTTAGAGATAGGTTTTGGGATTTCTGTGCATCATATTTGTTTCTGAAATTGCATGTATTAGAGAACCTTATTGTGTGTAGGGCTAAAATACCATATCGAAAAGATTGGATTTGTTCAACTTTGCAAGATGCAAAGAATTTGGATTTATCATGTCGTGAAAGAATTGTAACCTATGTTCATAATTCTTTTCTTTGTCGTTATTTATTAGCTATTGAACGTCGTTTGCGTTTGATGGGTATAAAAAAATAATAGCATGGTTTCGATTATTATTCCCGTATATAATTCCGAAACAACGTTAAGACGTTGTTTGGAAAGTGTCATTAACCAATCAATATCTGATTGGGAACTTATATTGGTTGATGATGGAAGTAATGATAAATCTGGTGAAATCTGTGATGAATATGCAGAAAAGAATCAACGAATTAAAGTCTTTCATAAGAAAAACGGAGGTGTCAGCTCTGCTCGTAATATAGGACTTGATAATGCGAAAGGAAAATGGATTGTATTTATAGATGCTGATGATTTTGTAAAAGAATCTTATTTGGCAAATCTATTGGAACATTCACAAAAGCAAGTTGATTTGGTGATATCTTATGCTGAGATTCATAATGGTGATGATATCAATAAAGAATCGTATCCACCTAAATTGATAGACGATACGAATTTTGAGTCCATGTTTATAGAAAATGATATGAATTGGCATACCTCTCCTTGGAGTAAATTATATAAAAGAAGTATTATAGAGGAACATCGTTTACGCTTTTGTGAGGGTATGCATATTGGGGAAGATGCAGTATTCCTATATTCATATATGTTGTGCTCTAATAGAATTTATATATCTAATGATACGGATTATTGCTATTTTGCTTACAACGAAGGTTCATTAACAAAGCGTGTGAATTCTTTAGATTCAGAGACTCTCGCTTACAACCAAATTTTGGCAATCGTAGAATCTATGATTGCCAAAAAATCAATAAAGAATTTTATTGCTTTGAAGAATCTCAATTGGTTGATTGCTTCATACCAAAGACGTATTCTAAATGCACTGTACCACAATAAAGTACAAAAGCCAAAAAGATTATCGATTTTACTAAATATTAATTGGGGGTATTATATTAAACATATTAATTCAAATTCTATAAACGAAAAAATACAAATAGCTTTATTAAAAAAACATCATTATAGATTGTATGATTTTATTAGAAGTATTGTAATTCTAATAAGAAAGATAAAATTATCTATGTGAGAATTATTTTCTTGATCAGGTAGCATATTTACACAAAATCTTAAGAAATTAAAATAAATGGAATATACAGCTGTTATCCGCACATTAGGCACTGCCAAAGAAAAATATCAAACTTTATTAGACTCTTTAAAGCGGCAAACTGTTAAGCCTTCAAAAATATTAGTATATATTGCGGAAGGCTATACAATACCGAAAGAGACTATTGGAAAGGAACAATATATTTATGTAAAAAAAGGTATGGTGACACAACGTGCTTTGCCTTATGATGAAGTAGATACAGAATTTGTTTTATTCTTAGATGATGACGTGTATTTACCTGAAACAGCGGTAGAGCAGTTGTATGGGTATTTAATTGATTATGATGCTGATGTTATTTCTCCTGATGTATTTCCAAATGCAGAACGTTCTTTCTTAGGTAAATGTTTGATGATGCTTTCTGGGAGAATGTTAGCAAGAAAGGATGATGGCAAATGGGGATATAAGGTGATGCGTAACTCTGGTTATTCCTATAATAACCATCCGAGTCCCGGAGTTTATTGGTCTCAGACAAATGCCGGTCCTTGTTTTTTCTGTAAAAAGGCGGATTTTCTAAAAATTCATTTTGAAGATGAACTTTGGCTCGATAAAATGAAATATCCTATGGGTGAGGATCAGGTTATGTTTTATAAAATGTACCTGTATGGGTTAAAGCAATTAACATGGTTCCATAGTGGAATAAGGCATCTAGATGCGGGATCGACCATGCTAAATGAAGATAAAGAAAAAATGTTGATATATTCTGATTTTCGTTTTAAAACGATATTCTGGCACCGTTTCATATATATGCCTGACAGAAACTTTTTTAGTCGGTTATTGAGCTTAGTTTCTATTGGATATGCCTTTGGCTTTACGTTATTTATATCTGCTCTAAAATGTAATTTTAGCATTTTAAGATTGAAGTATAAAGCAATAAAAGATGCTTGTCAATTTATAAAGAGTAAAGAATATAAAAAACTTCCATTAATAGAAAATTTAATTTGATATGAATATTGTACCTATAGTTTTTGCCTTTGATAATAATTTGATTTTACCAGCATGTGTTTGCATATCATCATTGATGATGAATGCTAATGAAGATACATTTTATGATATTTTCATCTTACATTCAGCCCATATAAAATTAAAAAAAGAAGAATTGGATAAACTACCGTTGTATTACAAAAATTGCCGTATTCAATATAAGCAGGTAGACGATACATTTGATTCTTCTTTTGAAATCCGAGGAATAACAACACCTGCATATTATCGCTTATTAATCCCAGAATTGATTACAGAGTATGACAAAGTGATATATTCAGATGCCGATATTATTTTTAGGATGGACTTGTCAGAGTTGTATCATTCTGATATATCGCAATATTATTTAGCTGCAACCAAAGATGTATGGTTAAATTTTAGCGATGACGGAATGAAATATATTTCTTCTGTAAATGGTTTGCGGCAAGGGCGATATTTGCAGTCAGGATTTATTATGATGAATTGCAAAAAAATGTTGGAAGACAAATTGGTTGACAAATTCCGCAATTTTGCTAAAGAGAAACTGAAATATCAAGATCAAGATATTCTCAATCTCACTTGCGGTGAGAAAGTATTGTTTCTATCCATGAAATATAACATGACAGATAATTTATATTACTTTCTCAATAAAGAGAGAGATAAAATAGCCTCCATTCTGTCAGGAGAAGATATTTGTAAAGCGATGAATAATGGAAACATACATTTTAATGGTCATAAGCCATGGAAAAAATACAGTATAAACTTTGATGTTTGGTGGGAGTATTATCGAAAATCACCTTTCTTCGATGAAAGATTTTATTTCGACTACTTTTATTATCGATTGAATATATTTGACCAATTGTCTTTATGGAAAAGAATTAAAATATTGGTGAGATATTTTGTATATGGAAAACGTATAATTTAAACTAGGAAGAATGAAGATTGTTTATTGCTTACCGTCTACATACCTTTTAGGAGGAGTGGAGCGGATTGTATCAAGTAAAGCTAATTTACTTTCTGAAATGGGACATGATGTATCAATCGTTACTACCGATCAACAAGGAAAACAACCATATTTTAAGATTAACAATAACATAAAATGTTATGATTTAGGTATCAATTATTGTTTAAATGGTCAACGCAGTTTTATAAAGAAATTATTTTATTTTTTTTATAACTTCTATCAACATAAAAAGAGGTTAAAGAAATTGTTGTTGGAATTGAGGGCAGATATAGTCATATCAACTTTTCGTACCGAAATGGGATTTCTACCAAAAATAAAAGATGGTAGTAAAAAAATTGTTGAGTTTCATGTATGTAAACCTATGTTCCGTATTACTAGAAGAAAGGGGATAATGGGTTATGTAGATGATTTTATGATGCCTAAAATGATTCATTCATTACGAAAATATGACCGCTTCGTAGTTTTAAGTCATGAGGATGCAGACAATTGGAAAGAATTAAATAATGTTTCTGTTATTAACAATTTTTGTTCTAAGAACTTTGCAGAAAAGGCAAAATTAGAGAAACATCGTGTAATTTCTGTGGGCAGATATGAATATCAAAAGGGCTATGACCGATTGATCAATGCCTGGGCTTTGATTGCCAAACAAGTTCCTGATTGGACTCTTCATATCTTTGGAGAGGGAAGTTTACGGCCTGTGTTGACAAAACAGATATATGATCTAAATTTAGAAAAATCTGTCTTTCTTGATGGGGCGACGAATAATGTTGGCAAAGAACTGTCAGAATCTTCTATTGTTGCTTTTACTTCTAACTATGAAGGCTTTCCCATGGCTATAGTAGAAGTAGAATCAGCTGGTCTCCCTGTTGTTAGTTTTGATGCTCCATGTGGTCCTAAAGATATTATTAGAGATGGAGAAGACGGTTTCTAGGTAAAAAATGGGGATATTGAAGATTTCGGAAAGAAACTTCTTTCTCTTATGCAGGATGAAGAATTAAGAAAAAAAATGGGCGAGAAAGCCCTTGAGAATTCGAAAAGATTTACGCAAGAAAATATTATACCACAATGGATTTCCTTGTTTGAAACCATATTAAAGAAATGAAAATATCTGTAATTGTTCCAATTTATAAGGTTGAGCCTTTTATTGCCCGTTGCGCAAAGTCATTGATGGAACAGACGCTGACGGATGTAGAGTATATTTTGTTGATGATGCCTCACCAGATGGAAGTATTGCGATGCTACTTAAAGTACTTGCAGATTATCCAAAACGGAGTAATCATGTTAAAATCTTGACTCATACGGAGAATAAGGGGTTGCCTGCAGCACGCAACACAGGTCTTGCCGTGGCTCAAGGAGAATACATTTTCCACTGCGACAGCGATGATTTCGTAGAGCCGGATATGCTTGATCAACTTTACCGCAAGGCAACTGATATTGATGCGGATATAGTGTGGTGTGATTGGTGGTTGTCGTTTGCTAAGAACGAGCGGTATATGAAACAGCCGGAATTTCATACACCTATTGATGCACTGAAAGGCATGTTGAGTGGGGTTATGAAATTTAATGTGTGGAATAAGCTGATACGTAGATCCTTATATGTGGAAAATAAAATAGAATTTCCTGCTGGATACGGTATGGGAGAAGACATGACTATTATGCGTCTTTTTGCTCGGGCTTCTAAAGTAGCTTATTTACCCAAAGCCTTTTATCATTATGTGCAGCTTAATACCGGAGCGTTCAGCAAGACATACTCTAATAGGCATTTGGAGGAATTGCAATATAATGTATCATTATTGTTAAATGATTTACAAGGGATGTTCGGAGAACAATTGAAGAAAGAAATGGCTTTCTTTCAACTGGATGTGAAATTCCCATTCTTGATTACTGATGATTTTTCAAAATATAAATTATGGCAGTCTTGGTATCCAAATGCAAACAAGTATATTCTTAAGAATAAACAACTGTCATTGCGAAGCCGTTGCCTGCAATGGTTGGCATGGAAGAATCAATTTTGGGCAGTATGGCTCTATTACAAATGTGTACATAAAGTGATATACGGACTGATTTATAGATAAAGAACTATGTGGATATTGCGGTTGGTTGGAATGGTGATACTTACCATATTAACCAGTTTTTATTTTTTCCCGTTTGAATTTACCTTTTTGCCGGGAGCCAATACCAAGATGGTTATGGCAGGTATAGGACTAATAATATTGATTGTTCAATTAGCACGTCAAGGCCAATCTTTGATTAATAAGGATATTTTTAACCTTGCCATAATGGCTGGAGTTGTATCATTAATCGGATTTTTTTCAGTAATATGGAATGACACTCATGATTATACATACGCTACTTATATTGTATCAATGTTGGTTTGGCTTTCAGGTGCATACGTGGTTATTCAAGCCATCAAAAAATTTCATGGACATATTTCTGTGGAATTGTTATGTAATTATTTGATTGTGGTATGTGTTACCCAATGCCTGATAGCCTTTGCGATGACACAGTCTCCTCCTTTGAAAGCCTTTGTAGATAGTTTTTTAGGAAGTACGGGATTTATGGGAAAATTAAAAGACAGAATGTATGGTATTGGTGCCAGTTTAGATGTTGCTGGTTCACGTTTCTCTGTCATTTTGATGATGATCGTATATTTTTTGACAAAGAATGCCAAAACAGAAAAAAGTAAATATATTGGATTGTATATGGTAGCTTTTGTGATTGTTGCTGTGATAGGGAGTATGATTTCTCGTACGACTTCTATAGGAGCAATATGCGCTTTGGCTTATCTGATTTATATATCTCGCATTTATACCTTAAGGTTTGATTCAAATATGGCTCATTTATATAGCTGGTTTCTTGGTATAATGTTTGTCATGCTTTTGTTGATGATTTACGGATATAATACAAATATTGCTTTCCGTGAGAATCTACGTTTCGGTTTTGAAGGATTTTTTAGCTTGGTTGAAGAAGGTAAATGGGATGTTCATTCTAACGAAATCCTAAAAAATATGTATGTTTTTCCAGATAATCTGAAAACTTGGATTATTGGAGACGGCTATTTTGATAATCCGAATGGTATAGAACCTTATTATATAGGTCCGACATGGCATGGATATTACCAAAATACAGATGTAGGATACTTGAGGTTTATATATTATTTTGGGTTGGCAGGACTTATTGCTTTTATTCTTTTTATGATTAAAGCAAGTAAAGTTTGTATGAACCGTTTTGCATCATACCGCAGTCTATTTTTTGTAATATTATTATTGAACTTTATTGTATGGTTTAAAGTTTCAACAGATATATTTTTGGTTTTTGCCCTGTTCCTATGTCTTGATAAAGACGATGGCCAAATGGCTGTGCAGAAATCATTATAGAATAATGTAATATCATGAAAATAATCTATTGCACTCATTCAACATACAACCCCGGTGGAATGGAGCGTGTGCTGCTGAACAAGGTAACGTATCTCTCGCAGATTTGCGGATGGGATGTTTCCATTGTAACTACAGACCAGCATCAGCGGCCGCCGTTCTATCCGTTTCCTGATAATGTGAGGATGACAGATCTGGACATAAATTATTCGGACGACAACGACAGGGGAGCATGGAGAAAGATAGCAGGATATCTGCGCAAAAGGAAGGTACATAAACGTAAGCTGGCGGAGTTGCTGAAAAGGGAGAAGGCAGACATCGTGGTGTCGCTATATCCGTCGGAATCGTCGTTTATCCCCGATATAAAGGACGGCAGCAAGAAGGTGCTTGAGTTGCATTTCTGTAAGTTCTTCCGTCTGCAATACGGACGAAAGGGACTGTTGGGATGGATAGACAAATGGCGCACACGGCAGGATGAACGTATTGTAAGAAGGTTTGACAAGTTTGTTGTGCTGACATACGAAGATTGTAGTTATTGGGGCAATTTGCCGAACATTGAGGTGATACCTAACGCGGCAATGCATGTGAGCGACCGCTATTCGGATGTGACAGCGAAGCGGATAATTGCCGTAGGCCGACTTGACTATCAGAAAGGCTTTGACAGATTGATACGTGCATGGGAGATAGTTCAGCGCAACTCTTATTTTGCCGACTGGCGTCTCGACATCTTCGGTCAGGGAGAATGGCAGGAGATGCTGCAGCAGATGATAGACGAAAGAAATCTACAGGGTACAATGCGGATAAATCGTCCGACAAATTCAATAGGTTGTGAATATGCTAAAAGTTCACTGATTGTGATGACGTCAAATTATGAAGGTTTTGGTATGGTATTGGTTGAAGCAATGGCTTGTGGGGTTCCTGCTGTTGCTTTTGACTGTAAGTGCGGTCCAAAGGACATCATCAAGGATGGTGAAAACGGTTTGCTGGTCAGAAACGGAGACATTCAGGCACTGGCAGATGCCATGATGAAGGTTATGGTTGACCAGGAATATAGAAAGAGACTATCGAAAAACGCTCTAAATGTTGTTTCCACTTATTCAGAAGAAACGGTAATGAATAAATGGATAAGCATGTTTACTTCTTTGACTGAGAGATGAAAAAGCTACTTCAGATAAATCCTGTGTTACGTGTCTCAACATCAACGGGACGCATAATGCAGGAAATAGGCGAACTGGCCCTGCAGAACGGGTGGAAGAGTTATATCGCTTACGGCAAGGGACGCGACGGAATAAAACCTTGTAAATCGGAAATTATTCCTGTTGGCGGTATATGCAGCACTCTATGGCATGGCGTTCAGACGCGTTTGTTTGACAGGCATGGCCTGGCTTCAACGCACGCAACTCATGAGTTTGTCAGACAGATAGACCGGATAAATCCGGACATAATACATATACACAACATTCATGGCTACTTCCTGAATTATCGTGTCTTGTTCGATTACCTGTCGCAGTGCGGCAGACCTGTTGTGTGGACCGTTCACGACTGTTGGCTTTACACAGGGCATTGTTATTATTACTCTTATGCCGGATGCGACAGATGGCAGACAGGATGCGGAAATTGCCCACAGCGGAAGGATTTTCCTGCAAGTCTTGTATTTGACAGAAGTAAGCGAAACTTTGAGGATAAAAAGGCTGCTTTCACATCAATGCCCAGGGACAAGTTTGTCATAGTGCCTGTTTCCGACTGGATAAAGACGGAGATGTCAAAGTCGTTTTTGAGTGAATATCGTTTCCGGGTGATTCATAACGGCATAAATACCGATATCTTTAATGTCTGTCCCGACAAAGAGGTTATTGAGAAATATGGACTGAAAGGAAAACGCATATTCTTAGGTGTGGCAAGTATATGGAGCAGAGAGAAGGGGCTGGATGATTTTATGCAATTGAGCAAACTGCTGAATGATGATGAGGTTATTGTGCTCGTAGGAATGAAAGAAGAGGAAAAGAAGAAACTTCCACGGAACATAATCGGAATAAGCAGGACCGAAAATATTCATCAGCTTGCTCAGTTGTATTCAGTTGCCGATGCCTTTGTCAATCCCACGTGGCAGGATAATTATCCAACGGTGAACTTAGAGGCTATATCATGTGGCACGCCTGTGGTGACTTATCGTACAGGAGGCAGCGTTGAGGCTGTAACAGACTCTACGGGACTTATAGTTGAACAGGGGGATGTGAAAGGACTGCTTGAGGCTGTGCGTGCCATCTGTCAGCGTGGAAAAGACTTTTATCAAAAATCATGCAGGCAATATGCCCTTCAGAATTTCAAGAAGGAAGAACGCTATGCCGATTATTTTTGTTTATACGAGGAATTGATGAATACTTAAAAACCAGATCGGTTTAAAGGGTTTAAGTATACCGTTTTTTACAGCTTATTCAGATATTTATTTTTTCCGTTTTATTTCCTTATGGTGTCTGTATTGCATGTCTTGCTGCACCTTGGATAAAACGGACAGAAGTTTATTTTGCGTAAACTGATGAAACGACTGAACTCTTTTCTTGAGTGACCGGTGAAAAATAATTTACTATGAATACACTGAAAAACTGTCAAGAAGACCTGGTGTCATTGACAAAGAGAGAAAAGTCGGTTGTCCAACGCCGGCAGGCTTTACATAAGAAATATGAGGAGGCGGTGAAGCTATATGCCGAAACGGACAAACCTTTGAAAGAAATAGCAGAAATCTGTAATGTTTCTGTAGGTGGATTAGGCAGTTATCTGCGGCGTTACTGGCGTGAACTGGTCTTTAGACACCACGGAATATCTGTGAATAACAGCAGTTTGCAGAATGTGAAAATAATAGAGACGGGAAAGCAGAACATTAATGCCCACATGAAGTATAAGGATGCTGTAGCTGCATGTGATTCATTGACATTTATTGACCTGAATATTTCTCAAATTGCACGCAAGTATGGTCTGGATGCAACAGCGATGGCCAATTTTATGCGTATACATTATCATGACACATTAGTGTGGCGCGAAAAAGTGCGCAAGCAGCTTGGAATAAATGACAATACGGCTCATGGTGCCCGTAAGAAGTGCATCAAGCAATATGCAGAGGCTGTGAGAATGTATAAAGAGACAGACATGACAATGTCGGAAATTGCCGAGGCGTGCAAGGTTTCGCTCAGCGGCTTCAGTCAGCATATGAGATTTTATCATAGCGACATCCTCAAGCAGAAACGGCAGCGGCGTAAAGTGGCAGAGGCAACCAAGACTTTTGGCAAACTGACAGGCAACGGAAGGATGTATAAGCCTGCTCCTGCAACGGAAAAGAAATATGCTGAGGCTTTAGACTTATATAAAAACACGACGATGACCATGAAAGACATTGCGAGGCATGCCGGCGTTTCGTCAGAAGGCTTCCGGTCTTATTTGCATAAATGGCATAAGAACTTGGTTCTTGAACGTTTGGGCGTTGCAGGCGATGTAGATGAAAATATCGATTTGCGTAAGGCGAAAAGACGTTTAAAGACCGTGGCTGTGAAATATGAAGGCGCAATAGAGAGCCTCAGGCAAAATCCTCGTCCGATAGCTAAGGTTGCCGTTGAATTTGGCTTCCGGCCAGATGTCTTCAGAGAATATTTGAATAAGCATGAGCCGGAGCTGGCAGCCAGACAGGGTATGACGTGTTCTGCATCAGGAAAGAAAATATCCCGAAGGAGTGAGGAAAAATATTTCGTCGCGATGAAGCTGTATGAAACAACGCCGGAAAGTCTGAAATCTATTTCCAGACGGCTGGGCTTGACATATAATAGTCTTGGAGGCTATATCCGGCGTAATTATCCGGAAGTGATTAGTCGTCATCGTGATTTACTTTGACGTATGTTTGTTACCAATCAAATTAACTGAACTTAAATTAAGCAGACGCTGATTCTGCTTTTCGGCAAATGTCGAAAGAGAAACTTATATGATTAACAATAATTTTAGAGTATTACAGTTGGGTAAGTTTTACCCGATATGTGGTGGTGTGGAAAAAGTCGCATACGACCTGATGTCTGGATTGTCGGAGCAGAATGTGTATTGTGATATGATGTGTGCCGCCACAAATGGTGAAAGTAGAACTATTTCTGTGAATGAGCATGCAAAAGTCATCTGTTGCCATACGTTGGCGAAGATAGCAGCCACGATGATTTCTCCTGCAATGATTTTTGCGTTAAAGAAAGTACAAGACCAATATGATATTATACATGTGCACCATCCTGACCCGATGGCCTGCCTGGCTTTGCTGTTGTCTGGATATAAAGGTAAGGTCGTACTGCATTGGCACAGCGATATTCAGAAACAAAGGATATTGCTGAGATTATATTCTCCGTTACAAAAATGGCTGATAAGAAGGGCTGATAAGATTGTCGGCACGTCACCGGTATATTTGTCTGAATCTCCGTTCTTACGGAAAGTGCAGCACAAGACAGTGTGTCTGCCTATAGGCGTCGACCCTATGTGTCCGGATGCTGCCGGTGTAAGGAAGATAAAAGACAGATATAAAGGAAAGAAGATTATTTTTTCTTTAGGACGTCTGGTAACCTATAAGGGCTACGAATTCCTTATTGCGGCAACAAAATATCTTAAAGACAATTACATGATACTTATCGGCGGTACGGGTGCCTTACGCGAGAAGTTGCAGGAAGAGATAAACTCAATGCATTTGCGTGGAAAAGTCAAGCTGCTAGGACACGTAAGCGACGAGGAACTGCCTTCATATTATGGAGCCTGCGATGTGTTTTGCTTGAGCAGCGTGCAGAAGACAGAAGCTTTCGGCATCGTTCAGATTGAGGCGATGTCATGCGGAAAGCCTGTTGTTGCTACAAAAATTCCTCATTCGGGAGTGTCTTGGGTAAATGCACACGAAGAGTCTGGCATCAATGTCGTTCCCGGTAATGCTTATGCCTTGGCAAAGGCTATTGAGGCCATTGCCGAGAATGGTGCCGCTTATGACAGATACTCAGAAGGAGCCTTAAACAGATACCAAAAGCTATTTACTAAAGAGAAAATGATAGCTAAATGCAAAGAACTTTACGACGGATTAATGAAAGAAACTAAACAATAACTGAAAACTAATAAACATGAATGATAAAAATAATTGTCAGCACAAGAAAATGTCACTTGGGGCATGTATGTTAAAACGTATTTTTGATGTAATATGCAGTCTTGGAGGCTTGATAGTTACATCGCCTGCTTTTTTGATAATATATTTCTTTATAAAACGTGAAGATGGTGGTCCGGCTATTTTTAAACAGGAGCGTGTCGGATATGGAGGCTTGCCGTTCACGTTGTACAAGTTTCGCTCAATGAACGTCATGTCTGAGGCAGACGGAAAGCCTGCCTTATGCCAGAAAAACGACATGAGACTTACGAAGGTCGGCAACTTCTTGCGTGTACATCATTTAGACGAACTCCCCCAGTTGTGGAATGTCCTAAAAGGAGACATGAGTTTTGTGGGGCCGCGTCCGGAGCGTAAATACTTTGTCGACCAGATAAGGGCTATCAACCCTGACTACGAACTACTCTATCAGCTAAGGCCGGGACTTTTCTCTCCGGCTACATTATACAATGGATATACAGATACGATGGAAAAGATGCTTGAGCGTCTCAGAATGGATCTTAAGTATCTGCGTGAACGTTCATTATGGCTGGATTTAAAGATAATCATACTTACAGTGTCATCGATAATATCTGGAAAGAAATTCTAAATATATTAATGTAATGAATAAAATGGTATTGAACCCTAAAGCAGGGGTTAAACTTAGGAAAGTTGGCAATCAGTATATGATTGTTGAGGCTAATGAAGAAAATGCAAACATGAGCGATGTCTACAGCTTGAACCATACGGCTGCGCTTTTGTGGCAGCAAGTGGAGAAAGGCGGCACCACTCCGGATATGTTGGCTGATTATTTATGCGAGAATTTTGAGATAGACAAAGAAGTGGCAATTAATGACATAGAACGGCAGATGGCCGAGTGGAAGTCTTTTGGCCTGTTGCTTTGAATTTTATATTTGAATGGAGATAAAACAGGACGGCGCCCGACAAGAAAAGCTGCGAAACGTGCTGCTCTTGCTTGTTAGACTGGGGCTGTGGGGCGACCGGGAGGAACACAATACAAGGTTAAATCTTACAGAAGAAGATTGGAACGATGTGTTTCGCCTTGCCATGCAGCACACTGTAACGGGACTTGCATTTCAGGGAGTTTCGCATTTGCCTGACAGTCAAATTCCGCCGCAGTCTCTTCTTGTGAGATGGATGGCAGAGACTGATGCCGTTGAGCGCCGAAATAAAAGAATGAATGGCGTACTTGGCCAGCTTTATAACATATTTCATGAGAAAGGCCTTAATCCTATATTGCAAAAAGGACAAGGCGTGGCCAATTATTACGAGAGTCCGCTGTTGAGGGTATGTGGTGATATCGACCTGTATTTCAATAATAAGAAGGCATGGGACGATGCCTTGGACTTCTTGCGAAAAAACAATATAACGTTTACGAAACAGGCAGATGAGGGCATATCATACAGATGGCAAGGTGTTGACATAGAGCATCATAGCCGCTTGTTTGATTTATATAATCCTTTTCTGCAAGGTTTTGTTGGCAAGTTAGAAGGTCAAAAAGGATACCGGCATACTGCATTGTCAACATATCCGTCGGTCATAGTAACAACGCCGTCTCCATTTTTGGATATATTGTTGCAAAGCCTGCATATCTTGAAGCATTCTGTCAGCCGCGGTATCGGGCTCAGGCAGATGTGCGACATGGCTCGCTCATGCTATAAGCTGCATGGAGAAATAGATTCAGAAGAGATGAAGGCTGTATGCAAGAAAATAGGACTCCACAGATGGTGCCCGTTGTTGCATACTTTCCTGATAGATTATCTTGGCCTTCCTAAAGACTGTCTACCTTATGAAGACACAGCGCCGTCGGCAGCTCCTCTTGCTGAAATCGTATGGCGTGGAGGTAATTTTGGCCAGTATGACAGTATGCTTGTTTCCGAATCTGTTGCTTACAGGCGCAAATTAAATACAATACGTTCATTCATGCGTAATATGCATTTTGCTTCATACTATGCACCAAAGGAAACTTTTTGGTATTTCGTTCAACTGTTGAAGGGGCAATTTAAATGACAGCTACTTATTATTTCCGGGTGGCAGGCTTTCCTTTTTCCGTGTCCTTGCCAGAGGAGTGTGATATTGAAGAGCTCCTCCCGTCATTCTTTCCTTTTTATGAGACAAGTCTTGGTGCTGAAGAGCCTTTGTTCCGGTTCTTTGCCGTGCCTTTGAGCCAGCTGCCTTGTTCAGAGACAAAGGAACTGATAGACGAGACAGACAATGACATGGGGCACCTTGTTCTATACGCCTTGTCAGACGGCTATTATATAGAAATCATCAATAACGGTCATTTGCACAGAATGTTTGCCAAGTCTGATTTTTCATCAGTAGAGGCACACATACAGTGGGATGACGTTAATGCCGGAAACGCTCTCTCGTCTCTTATCCGTGTGGCATACGCTCAGGCTATATTGCGCCACGATGCCGTTTCGATACATGCCTCGGCTGTCTTCTGTAACGGACAGGCATATTTGTTCTTGGGAAAAAGCGGAACAGGCAAGAGCACACATTCAGCTCTTTGGATTGAGAACATTCCTGGCACGGAACTGTTGAACGACGACAATCCTACTATAAGGATTCTGAACGGTAAGGCATATGCCTACGGCTCTCCGTGGAGCGGCAAGACGGCATGCTATAAAAATGTTTCTTTTCCCGTGGGCGGTATGGTGCGCTTGAATCAGGCACCTGAAAATTCGTTTCAGCTGCAGGAAGGAGCCGATGCCTTTGTAGCACTTTATCCCGGCTGCTCTTTTATTGCCAGAGACGAGCACCTACGCAACAGCCTGTATGACACGTTGACCGTATTGGCCGGAAGCATAACGGTTGGTACTCTTGACTGTCTTCCAGACAAAGATGCAGCACTAATGTGTAATAGAGAACTTACAAGGAAACAATAAAAACAGATAAATCAAAAAAAAAAATGAGCAAAAACTTTTTATGGGCAAGTTTGCTTGCCGTATTGATTCTTACGTCTTGCGCGTCACGAAAAAGTTTCGTTTACCTGCAAGACATGCAGATGGGTACAAAATATCCCATTGAGACAAAGTATGAAGCCGTTATCCATGATGATGACAGGCTTAGTATAACAGTCAGCAGTAAAAATCCTGAGTTGGCAATTCCTTTCAACATCAACGGCGGAGCTGTTCAGGTGGGAACAGACGGAAATGTTTCTGCCGCAGCTTCAGGCGGTGCCAAGCAGATGGGCTATCGTGTGGATGTCGACGGCAACATTGATTTCCCCATCCTTGGCAAGATACATGTATCCGGAATGACGGTCAATGCAGCCAAGCAGCTGATAAGAGACAAAATTATTGCCGGAAACTACATCAGTGATCCTATCGTGTCAATAGAGTTTCTCAATTTCAAGTACACGGTATTGGGTGCCGTAGGACACAACGGCACATTCACAGCCAACGGCGACCGTGTTACGCTTATTGAGGCCATAGCTAATGCCGGCGACCTTACCGCCAAGGCGCAGACCAATCGCGTGGCTGTCATCAGAGAAGTCAACGGCGACAGGCAGATGTTCATGCACGACCTTACAAGCAAGGACATCTTTGAGTCACCCTGTTTTTATCTTCAGCAGAATGATATCGTATATGTAGAGCCTAAGTACCGCAAGAAGGACACTGAAGACCGCGGCTGGCAGATCGGTACAACCATACTTTCTGCAATTACGGCAGTTTGTTCAATCTTATGGGCTATTAAGTAAAAAAACATCATCTAATTAAGTTTTATGCAAACTAATAATTCTCCCAAGAACGAGCAGAGCGTCAATTTGGTTGACCTGTTCGTTTACTTAGCCTCAAAGTGGAAATGGTTCTTGGTTTCCATTGTTGTATGCGTCGGGATCGCATGGTATAAGTATGCCCGTGCGCCTTTTGTATATTTCCGTTCGGCTACAATTATTATCAAAGACCCTTCAAACAAGACAGCAACGTCAGGATTGGACCGCTTTGATAATATCATCAACAAGACCAACGTGGCCAATGAGATTCTTCAGTTCCGCTCCAAGCGGCTGATGCAGGAGGTGGTAAAGCGTGTGCATGCTGATGTCAGCTATCAGATTGACGACGGGCTCCGTACCAACGAGCTCTACACGCAGTCGCCTATGCTTGTGCGCTTCCTTGATGTCATGCCGGAGCATAGCATCAGTCTTGTGATGACGCCAAAAGACAGAAACACCGTCGTGCTGTCTGATATATCCGGATTTGACGCCAAGCCGAGCTACACTCTTCACATGAACGACACTGTGACGCTGGCAAAGGGCGTTCGCGTAGTGGCAACCCGCACCAACTATTATAATGCTTCGTGGATAGACCAGCCAATCCATGTGCACAAGCGTCCGCTCAACTCTGTCGTAAACTATTACAGGTCAGTGTTCGGCATTCAGCAGGAAGATGAAGAATCGTCTATACTCACACTCTCGCTGAAGGACAATTCGGCCACACGTGCAGAGGATGTGCTGAACATGCTTATCACGGTTTACAATGAAGAGGCAATCAAGGACAAAAACCAGGTGGCTGTAAACACCGCCAACTTTATCAGTGAGCGTCTGATCATCATCGAGAACGAACTCGGAAACGTTGAGTCAAGCCTCGAGTCGTACAAGCAGCGCAACCAGGTTGTTGACATTTCGTCTTCGGCAAATATGTATATGAACGAGTCGCAGAAATACAATGCCGATGCCCTGGAACTTGAAACGCAGTTGCGTCTTGCTCACTTTATCAAGGACTATCTGACCAATCCTACCAAGGAAACCGACCTCATCCCGGCTAACACCGGTATCGGAGACATGAATATCGAAAATCAGATAAGCTTATATAATAACACTAAACTTAAGCGCGACAGGCTTATAGACGACAGTAGCGAGAACAACCCGGTGGTGCAGGAGCTGAACAACTCGTTGCGTGCGATGAAGCAGAACATCATACGTGCCGTTGACAATATGATTGTAAGCCTGAACGTGAAACGCAACGATGCCCAAAACCGCGAGATGAGGGCACAGAACCGCGTAACGTCTATTCCGCGTAAGGAACGTCAGATCCTTTCTATCGAGCGTCAGCAGAAAATCAAGGAAGCCCTGTATCTGTTTTTGCTGAACAAGCGCGAGGAGAACGCTCTCTCTCAGGCTATGGCCGACAACAATGCGCGCGTCATCGACAGCGCCGACGGCAGCGGCGCGCCTATAGCTCCGCAGCGCAACCGCATCATCCTGCTTGGACTGCTCGTCGGTATAGCTCTTCCCGGCGTAGGCTGCCTGCTCGTGCTCTTTATGGACACACGCGTTCACGGACGTAAGGATGTTGAAAAGGTTATTAGCGTGCCTTTCCTCGGTGAGATACCGATGGACAAGGAGACAGACCGCAGTCAGCACGGCTATCAGCTGATAAAGCCCGATGACGACAGCGTCGTG
>UMJK01014429.1_pt1 | contig 18578 bp, 17 predicted proteins | sample 1966021 | NCBI WGS metagenome assembly UMJK01 (sample SAMEA4836151, study PRJEB28245) | human gut metagenome | biome: gut microbiome; material: fecal sample | place: Denmark | collected 2008
ATTATCCCCTCGAGCACCTGCGCCTGCTCGAAATATTCGTCTGCAAGGTCGCAAAGCGTTTTGTTGAACGTCATTTTTCTTCTCCCTTCAAAAGATAATCCGCCGTCGTGCCGAAAAAACCGGCGAGCTCCGTCAGCTGGTGCAGGCTCGGCTCCTTTTCTCCGCTCTCTATCATTCTAAGCGTCTTTATTCGCATTCCGAGCGCATCGCAGAGCATCTGCTCGCCTATGTTTTCGCCGCATCTGAGCTTCTTTATCCTGCCGCCTATGCTCTCCGGCTCGTATCTTTTTGCCGCGCTCACGGCGAGAGCCCTTCGGACGGCTATAGGCAGAAATTCGACGCTCTCCAAATCATGCTGATACTTAACGGTAAAGCTCAGCGCGTCATAAATCTTTCTCTGTGCCTTTTCGAGCCGTCTCGATACGCTCGACGGGCACACGCCTATTTTCTCGGCTATTGCGGAGACGGTCAGGCCGTCGAACCAATAGGCCTCGGTCACCTCCCTCTCGCGCGGCGTGAGCCTCGTTTTTATCACCTCGTCGGTAAGCAATGACAGGTCAACATCTCTGCGCCGCCATGCGTAGTCATCCGGTGATTCGCAGCCCGGGCAGTGCGAGCCGCAGCAGACGCACATTGCCGCCTGTCGCTCTTCGGGAGTCGGAAACGAGAAATCCATCGCCGCCCCGACACTTCTTTTTGACATTTGCTCATCTCCTTGTTTTCGAACATTTGTTCGTGCTACGCTTATAATTATAGTGTCACATCAAATATTTGTCAACGGGTAAATATTTTAAATTCGCCCCAAAAGTTGCACTAAATGATGCAAAATCACATTTTGAGCGCAGCAAAAGGAAGTTCTGTCCGATAAAAGGGTCGGCAAATCATATTTTCAGCGCAATATACGAATAGGTCATGCCCAAATCATTGAGCTGGCTCTTGCCCCCGTTGACGGCGCTCGCCGAGCTGATGCTGAAGCCGTCGGAGGTTATGCCGACTCCCGCCATACCGCCTCCCTGAGTCGCGGCGGCAACATAGCAGTTTGTCGACGAGCCCGAAAAATCAGCTATAGCGGCGGGCATAGTCCTGCAAAAAACAAATACGGCGGTGGGCTTGAAGCCGACTTTTACAGAACGGCTTTTTGCACCCGTGCCCGTATATGAGCCGATTTTTACAGGCGCGTTCCACAGAGCCTTATCCTCGGCGGTGACGTGCTTCACGGTATCGCGGACGTGCGAGCCGCAGAGCAGGGTCTTGTCGAGGAAGCAGTGGAAGTTCATGCCCGTTGTGTCGGCGGGGCAGAAATCCGCCTGCATGAGTATGTGCGCGTCGAGCACAAAGGCGTCGGTGTCCCTGTCCGCCTTGACGCCGGAGCAGCCGGACTCGACAACATTCAAATCGGTGTCGAAGGTCAGGCAGTCGATAATGGCGGTCAAAATATCATGGCAGGCAGCGCCGCCCCTGCTGTAAGGGACATGGATGGCGAGCTTTATCTTTATAGTTGCGAGGCGGCAGTATTCGTTCTTTATCAGCACACCCTCGTCGTTTTCGGTGAAGCTGTCCACTATTTCCATCTCCCCTATGCCCACGGCGACGGTGACGCGCTTTAGGGGTATCTCCTTTTTGACGGCGGGATATTCGGTTATGAATCTTATCCCGCCGAGACTTGTCTGCTCGGAAAGCCAGCCCGCTATCTGCGAGGGCAGAACACTTATTGTACTCATAAAAACCTCCCTGAAACCGGACTGCCGGGAAAGCCCGGCAGCCCTTTAAAATTATTCCGTTATCTCAACGACCGTTCGCACAACAGCCCAGACATAGAGCACCTCTTCGCCGAGCTTTATCTTCTCCGCGCGGTCTATCTGATATTTTATATCTCCGTCGATTATCAGCGCGTCCTCGTTGAGCGTCAGATCGTGCTCGGGCGGGCCGATATAGAGATAATAGCCCTGCGAATTGTAGCCTATCTCGGTGTTTACGCCGTAGAGGTACATCTTGTTCTTGTATCTCAGCGGCTGAATAAAGCCCTTGAACGGCGCGGTTCTTGTGGAGTCGGTATTCTCGATAACGAGCACCCTGCCCCACTTTTCAAATTCCGCCGAGAGGTTCATATCTCCACCCCGCAGCAGAAGAAACCGTTGTCGCTCAAAAGAGGCGTGAGCTCGGCGAGAGCAGCGTCGCGCACGGACGCCGCGAATTTAAGCGAGCTGTCCGCGTCCTTTTTAACGGTGATGTCGCCGGCCTTAAAGCTCTCGACGCCGTCCGAATTGCCCGCGCGGCGCACGCACAGGGCGTAATAGGCGAGTCCCGCGGCGGCCTGAGCGATTCTCACATCGTCCATGTCCGCATCGGCTCTTAATCTCGATTGTACGCGTTCGAGCGAGCTCAGGGCTATCCCGAGGCAGAGCTTTTCCTCCTCCTCGCCGATGTCCGTAAGCTGTTTTAACAGGGAGAGTACGCTCCACTGAGTTATCATGCTCTCACCCCCGCCGTCAGACGGTAAGGGTGCGGGCGGCGGAGTCGAATATCCTTGCAAAGCCCGCCGTCGAGCTTATAACCGCGCGTTCGAGCTGGCGGTCGATGAGCTTGTCGTACTCGGTGGATACGGGGCCTGTGGTGACCATTTCGAGGGCGCAGCTGCGGTCGATACCGATTATCTTGCCCGCAGGCACGCAGGAGCCCTTTATAAGATCTGCTCCGAGAGGAGTTATGACCTCGCCCGTCGCATGGAAATTGAGCCCTGCCGCAGCATCCCTGAACTCGGAGATACCGAGCATCTGCGCCACCTGCGCGGGAGCTGCGATAATCGTGTTGAGCTCATAGGGGTCGAAGAGGTTCCAGAAGTTGACAAGGTCGGTATAGGTGAGCTTGCCGGCTGATTCGACGGCGGTGTTTGCGGCGGCGTTATTGTTGCCGTCGCCGTTTATGAGCACATCAACAGCGTCGCTGAGCTGAGTGCGCGCGATATATGCGCCTATCTGACGCAGAGTCACCGTAAACAGGTCGAGACGCTGGAAGCGGACGGCCTCATAGGAAGCGACAAGGGAGCGGCCGCGCTTTTTCAGGTGGACGAGGTTCTCCTTGCTCTTGACGCTGGTTTCAGGGATAAACGCGCCCTCGGCAACGACCTTGAGCTCCTTTTCGTCATCGCTCGGCTCGCAGGCTATCGAGCGGTAATCGAGCGAGTCTATGACCGTAGTCGACGCGACTATGCGCGGGAGGACATTCGCCTCCTGCATACCCTGCCTGACGGCGCGGGAGACATACTCGGGAAAGAGCACGGCGGAATCGGAGGTCTTGAAGAACTTGTCAACAACGTCGCTGCCCGCTCCGCTGACCTTGATATTAAAGCGCTTGAGCTGGCGCTGATATGCGTCAAGTCCCTCGAGCGCGGTGCCGCTGTAATTCTCCGAGGGGTCTATCTTTTCGAGTGCGCCGGTGAAATCGCCGGATGCGTAGAGACCTTTTTCAAGTCTGATGTTATCAAAAGCAGTCATATTATTCTCCTTTCAGAATCAGAGCATGAAGCTCACTGTTTTGGCGGCGGTGTTGACGTTGAGCACAAGATAGTTGTTGCCCTTTGTGCTGACCTTAACGCCGCCCGCTCCGTCCGCTGCGAGCGCAGCATAGCCGACCGCAGGGGCTTCCGTGCCCGTATAGGGCAGGGTGACCGCACCGCAGAGCTGAACGCCCGCATATCCGCCGTTAACATTGACACCGACGCCGCAGAACTTTGCGTCCGCACCCGCAGAAGAGACGGTATCGTTTGCGCTGACCGCGACGGGCACGCCCGCCTTAAGTCCGCTTGCCGCCTTGAGAGTTAAAACATTCTCACAAAAACCTTTAGTTGAAACTGACATAAATATCCTCCTTTAAATTCTGAACTCGCTGTTGCCCGAACGGGCCTCGGTATTTTTGGGCGAGAGCTGGCTGTTGAGCTTTCCGCCGCCCGAAAACGCCTTTTTCAGCTCTCTGAGCTGCTCAAGACCGAGCGTGCCGCATATCGCCGAGAGACTCTCGCCGCGCATATCGGGCAGAGCCGCCGCGCCCATGCGTATCACATCGCATATTAACTCCTCGCGGTACTCCCTGCCCTCGCGGGCGAGCTTCTCGAGCTCGTCTATGTAGCCGTAAAGTCCCGCCGCCTCGGCTTTCGTCAGGGTCATTCCCCCGTTGGCGCAGGAGAGGCGCTTGACGGTCTTTACGGTCTGCTCGTCCGCGCGGTAGGACTTCGTAACGCCCGCCGCCGGCTGGGCGGGGACGGCTACAAACGACCATTCGTAGGCGTCCGTCGGGTCGCAGAGTATCCTGTGGCAGAGCTTGCCTCCATACTCCCTACCCTTTATGTGGGCGCAGGGCTCGGTCCGCCCGTCCTTGCCGCAGACGGAGCAAACGCTTCTGCCGACCGAACAGCCGACGCTCGTCTCTTTCTTTATCCCCGCGTCTATCTCCTCTATGAGCGCCGCATTCTTCTCGCTGCGCGGCATATAGGCTCTCGCGCAGAGCTTCGTATATTTTTCGCCCGCCGAGGTGACTTTATTTTCGTCCGTCTCGACGCGGCAGGAAAATATCCTCGCCGTCTGATCTCTGCCGCTCATGCTGTGGTCGAATATCCCCGTCTTGCCGACAAAAAGCTCGGCTAACTTTTCGAGCGCCGGAATATCAAAGCGTTCGAAGTCGCGGTCAATCTCATTGTCGCAAAGCACGATGCCGAAGGTATATACCTCCTCCGCCTTGAGCGGCTTTACGGTATAACTGTTGATAAGCTCCAGCTCCTGCGGAGTCGGAGCGCCCGAAAGAACACTGTTCTGCGTAGTTATCACTCCCCGTTTTCAATCTCTTTCCTGATTTTTTCCGCCTGCGCCGCATAGAGCTCGGCACGCGCAAGCTCGACATTGTCCTGAAGCATAGCGTCATCCCACTCAACCTCCACCTGCGAGGGCGTTCCCTCGAGAAGCAGATAGGTGCGGCATATGCGCTCGACGACGGGAGTTAAAATGCGGCGGTATGCGTCGATTTCGCTGGTGAGCACGTCCGCCTGCTGAGCCGACATACGCTCCGTCGATGACCATGACAGGCCGAGCATAAAAGGCGGCAGTCCGGTTTTTGCGACTATCTGCTCGAGCATCTGACGCACGGGCACCTCGCTGTCTAAAATCTGATTGTCGGCGCCTATAACCTTTATCTGGACGTCGCCGACTGCGACAAAGTCCTTCACGGCGCCGCCCGTCTGCATAGCCTCGCTCCACTCCTTAGCCACCTGCATGGCGCGTTCCTTGGCATATGCGCGGTCGAGCGTGTCGTTCTGCGGCTTATATGTGACCGCAAAGCGGACGTTTCCCATGCGCTCCCAGTTGAGTCCGATCGTCTTGTAAATCTTCATGAGTATCCCGCTGACGAACGGCAGCCCCTTGAGCATAGAGCAGCCGCAGACCTCGCCGGGCAAGGGATTCATCACGGACAGAAGCACCAGCTCCGGCCGCCTGACGGGCGACGGCATACCCTCGAGCGAGGCGGAGAAGATGTCCACCCCGACTCCGTCCGCAGCGCGGCGAAGCTCGATGTTTTCAAGCGGCGAGTTGAAGAGCGCCGCTATATGCCCGTCAGAGTCCGTCACCATCTCGCCCACCGCCGTACCGCAGGTAAGAAGCTGCTCGAAATAAGTGGAGATAAAGCTTTCGAGCCCAAACTGATTGCCGCCGACGGGGACATTGCGTATAAAATTGTCGAGCCTGTCCTGCAGGCGCTCGTCGGCGCATCTGACCTCAAAGCCGCCCGTCAGGCGGACGGTCTTGAATATTGCGGCGTCGATTATCGGCACAGCTTCGCGCAGAGCGTAGTAGAGCCGCGTCTGATTTCCGCCGAGCGGAGTATAGCTGTCGAGCAGTCCGAGCCCCGACGCGGGACGCGCCGAGGTCTGCACCGCCGCAGGCTCGGGAGCGGTTTTCTTTCTTTTGAACGGATTTATGGTTATTCCTCCTTTTCATGACGGCCGACCGCCCGACCGTCATCTACTCATGGCGAGCGCGAAAAAGCCGTCCTCCTCGTGCGCGAGCACTGTGGAGACGAAATAGCGCACATCGTCCATGGCGTGGTCGTATTCCTTTCTCGGAGCATCGCGTGCGGCAGTGTTATCCCATCTGTAGAGGGAAAATTCCCGAAGACAGTCCGTGCATGACTGCGAGAAAAGGATGCGCCGCTCCTTGAGGGCATCCGAAACGCGGCGGATGCCGTCTATAACGTCGTTTTTTGCGGGCACGGCACGAAACCGCCCGTGGCGGCGGATACATTCGAGGAAGCTCGCGGCGGAGGGGTCTGCAATAACCGCCTCAACGTTGAGCTTGCCGGCAAGCTGCTCGAGCGCGGCGTAATGCTCCTCGTCGGTACGCTGCTCGCCCTCCCTGCGGCTGTCGAAATAGTATTCGTTCAGCCTATACCAGCGCCCGCCGTACTCGCCCCAGAGCCCGAATGACGACGGGTTGACCGTGCCGTAATCGCAGGAGATGAAATAGCGCGACGGTATGCCCTCGGGCTCCGCGACATGGACCGAGCGCGAAAAGAACGGATAGACAAGTCCCTGCGCCGCGACCCATTTGCCCAAAACGAAGCGGTCATAGAACGCGCCGCTGTAAAGGCTCTCGTATCTGCGCTTTATCGCGGGCGTAAGCGACGGGTTATCGTCCATGGTGAAATGGAGATACAGGCAGTTTTTCTCCGCGCTCTTTTTTATCCATTCCTCGTAGAACCAGTGCAGAGGCGTATCGGGGTTGCAGTTGAACCACAGCTTCGAGCCGTCGAGCGAGCAGCGCGCCAACGCCTGTTCGACAAACGAGCGCGGCATCAGAGCCACCTCGTCTAAAAGCACTCCGCCGAGCGTCATGCCCTGAATCAGCGCCGCAGAGCCCTCATCCTTGCCCCCGAAGAGGTAAAAGCGGTTGCGCCTGCCCGAATACTCTATCTCCACCAAGTGCTGGGACAGCTTTTCGCGGCAGTCGAAGCCGAGGCGACGCAGCACGGGGAGAATGGGCGTTATAATATTTCTTCTCAGTGAAGTGACCGTCTTGCCGCACAGCGCAAAGGATGTGTCGTCAAACGCCGAAAATGCCCACGCAACGAACGAGACGGACATACACAGGGTCTTGCCGGAGCGCACGGCGCCGTCGCAGATTATCGCGTCAAAATTCCTGTCCGGGCTCGACGGGCACCACCAAGAGAGCACCCGCAGCTGTTTTTCCGAGAAGCTCTCGAAGGCGTCTTTTTTCTTACTCACGCTCATCATCACCGCCGCGCAGAGCCCGTGCGCTTCGCTCGAGCGCGGTCAAAAAGTCCGAGCTCTCACCTGCCGAGGCGGCATTACTCAGCTCGCAGAGTCTGTCGAGCGCCTTGAGCCGATCGAAAAATTTGACCTCTATTCCCCCGCTCTTCGGGCATTTGATATCCGATACCATTGTCAAATCCAGCTTTTCGAGCTCCGACCCGCAGGGCGGCTCGTCCGACAAAATGAGCCTCACCGCATCCGCAACGCTTCCGAACGCGAGACGGCGGTAGCCCTCCGTGACCTCCGCCAGCTTCGCGTCGCGCTCGTTTTCGAGCTTCGCTATTCTTCTTTTTATCTCCGGCTCGGTGAGCAGCTTTATCGCCGTGCGCTCCGGGTGAAGCGAATAGCCCGCCCGCGCCGCCGACGCCCTCGGCTCGCGGGACGCGACGAAAAAGCGGCAGAAGTTCTCCTCCTTCGGCGAAAGCGGTTCTTTCTTTTTCATGCTCTCATCTCCTCATCTATATTCACGGGCGCTTCGGCGGCGGTGCACGAGCGCCCGTCACCCATAGCCAAAACACCCCGATTTTTTGCACAGCGGCGTGCAAAAAACAGAGGCGCTCCGTAAAAGTTCATATTTTGTTAACAATTGAAGAAGTAAAAAGTTTGTTTTTGCCTGTTTTCAGGCATTTTTCTGCTGTTTTTGCCCGTTTTCGCCGATTGCGTCCGATTACTAAAGATTTTTGCTCTATTGCTTGACTTTCAGCGCCGTCGGGTATAAACTATTGTAGGAATGCGAAAGCGCTTCCGTCGGAGCTTTTCCGGCGCAGATTTTTTTGAAAAGTGGTGAATTTTTTTGGGCAGCGACAAACCTAAGCCGCGAAGTTGGCAAACTAAAAATACAGCTGTGGGGTCACGCCCCGAAAAATTTGTCCGATAAAAAAATCGGCTCTTTTTGCGTGCGCCTCACAGAGAAAGAGGTGCAATATGAGCCGTGATATCCTGGAAAATATCAGCACGCTGTTGGCAGAGGGCAAGCTCTCCGAGCTGCGCGAACAGCTGTGCGACTTAAACGTCGTTGATATAGCGCAGGCTATGGAATCGCTCCCGGCAGACGAGTTGCTGAGAATATTCCGCATCCTGCCGAAAGACATATCGGCGGACGTTTTTTCTTATCTTGAGCCCGATTCTCAGGCGCAGCTTCTCAATCTGATAACCGATTCCGAGCTTGAAAGCCTGCTCGACGATATGTTTCTTGATGACACCGTCGACTTCCTCGAGGAGGTGCCGGCAAACGTCGTGCGCCGCGTGCTCGCAAAGGCGGACAGAGAGACAAGATGCCTTATAAACAGATTTTTGAAATATCCCGAAAACAGCGCAGGCTCGATAATGACTATCGAGATGGTCGAGCTGCATGACTTCTTCACGGTCGGCCAGGCCATTGATCATATCCGCTCGACAGCCGTCGACAAGGAGACCGTCTACACCTGCTTTTGCATAGACGACAAGCGCCATCTTATCGGCACCGTCGCCCTGCACACGCTGCTGACGGCAAAGGACAACGAGTTGATCCGCGACATAATGGACACCGACTCCCAGCTCATCTGCGTCAACACGCTCGACGACCAGGAGAACGTTGCGGACATCGCAAGAAAATACGACCTGCTCTCCGTTCCCGTTGTTGACAACGAGTCGAGGCTCGTCGGCATAATCACCATAGACGACATCGTTGACGTCATCGAGGACGAGAACACCGAGGACTTCGAGAAGATGGCGATGCTTCATCCCTCGGACGACAACTACCTCAAGACAGGCGTTTTCAAGCTCGCAAAGAACAGAATACTCTGGCTTTTGGTGCTCATGGTTTCGGCTACGTTCACGGGCAAGATAATCGAAAACTACGAAAATATGCTCGCGGCGGTCGCGGGGCTTACGGCCTGCATACCCATGCTCATGGACACGGGCGGAAATGCCGGAAATCAGGTTTCGACGCTGATAATCCGCGGACTTGCGCTCGGCGAGATACGGCCGAAGGACTATCTTAAAATCGTATTCAAAGAGATAAGAGTCGCACTTATCTGCGGACTGACCCTCGCGGCGGTCAACATCGGCAGAATGTTTCTCTTCTCCTCCGGCGGAATTTCCGTCTATCTCGTCGTTTCGGCGGCGATGGTCTGCGCCGTGATAGTTGCGAAGATAATCGGCTGCACCCTGCCTATTATCGCAAAGCTCGTAAAATTGGACCCCGCGCTCATGGCGGGACCGATGATAACGACTATAGTCGATATGGTAACGCTTATAATTTACTTTGCGCTCGCAAAGGCGTTCCTCCTGTAAAAAAATTTCCTCCGTGCTTTTTTGTACGGAGGATTTTTTCATTTATATTCACAGCGCGGATTTGCAATATCGAGCTGCAAAACTTGCCCTGTAACTTTTTTGCGTTGCCGCGACAACGATGCGTCGGGTCGGTGCAGTCTCTCATAAAAATCTCATAAAAAATGCCCCGCACTTTCGTGCGGGGCATCGAACTTCGCCGATTACTTGCTGAGCTCTGCGAAATACTTAATGGTTCTGACCATCTGGCTGGTGTAGGAGTTCTCGTTGTCATACCACGAAACAGCCTGAACCTCATACAGATCGTCGGCAATCTTGGCAACCATAGTCTGAGTTGCATCGAAGAGAGAACCGAATCTCATGCCGATAACATCGGAGGAGACGATGGGATCCTCGTTGTAGCCGAAGGACTCAGAAGCGGCAGCCTTCATGGCGGCGTTGATGCCTTCCTTGGTCACGTCGCTGCCCTTAACAACAGCGGTGAGGAGGGTGGTGGAGCCGGTCGGTACGGGAACTCTCTGAGCGGAGCCGATAAGCTTGCCGTTGAGCTCGGGGATAACAAGGCCGATAGCCTTAGCAGCGCCGGTCGAGTTGGGAACGATGTTGGCAGCGCCTGCGCGGGCACGTCTCTTGTCGCCCTTTCTGTGGGGGCCGTCAAGGATCATCTGGTCGCCGGTGTAGGCGTGGATGGTGGACATGATGCCGCTCTGGATGGGAGCGTAATCGTTAAGAGCCTTAGCCATGGGAGCAAGGCAGTTGGTGGTGCAGGAGGCTGCACTGATTATAGCGTCGTCGGCAGTGAGGGTGTCCTCGTTGACGCTGAAGACGATGGTCTTGAGGTCATTGCCTGCGGGAGCGGAGATAACGACCTTCTTAGCGCCTGCATCGATGTGAGCCTGGCTCTTAGCCTTGGAGCAGTAGAAGCCGGTGCACTCAAGAACAACATCAACGTCAAGCTCGCCCCAGGGAAGATCCTTCGCGTTGGGCATAGCATAGATAGTGATCTCCTTGCCGTCAACTATGATAGCGCCGGGAACCTTGACAGTCTTGCCGTCCTCTTCATACTCAGCAGCCTTGAAGTCTACGGTGTGAAGATTCTCGCCTATTCTTCCGCAATAGCCGCCCTGAGCGGTATCGTACTTGAGAAGGTTTGCAAGCATCTCGGGGCTGGTAAGATCGTTGATAGCAACAACCTCGTAGCCCTCTGCGCCGAACATCTGACGGAATGCAAGACGACCGATACGGCCAAAGCCGTTAATAGCAACTTTAACTGACATTTGAATTCCTCCGTTGTTAGTATAATTGGTTATTGGTTATACACCTCATATATTTTAGCCGTTTTTGTCCTCATATGCAAGCAATTTGATAAAATTTTACAGATACAGGAAAAGTTTCGTTAATCTGCCCAAAATATTGTATCATAAAGCCCAAAAGGACATAATACTGCCGAAAATCCGGCGCGGATATTTTGACATATCGGCATCATTATATCCCCTTTTAAGATTAAAGTCTCGAAAGAAAATAGCTTTTCTCGAGACTTATTAAAACAATCAAACTACGAGCATAAGGTTATTCTTATTTAGTTTCGCGCTCTACCATATTTCATTCAAGGATGGTTCTTCATATGTATCATTATCATACTGTATTTCTATTGTATATAAATCGCCATTTGTTTTAAAGCTTGTCCTTTTTCCTTTTGTCTCCTCAAAAAACCGATCGACTAAAATATGGTACATAATATCTCGCCGCTCAATATTCAGAAAGACAAAATTGTTTGTTTCAAATGAAACACCTGTTTCGTAGACAGTCTCCCAATGATCGGTCACTTCATTATTCATACGTTCTCTGTATGGACAATTGACAGACCCCTTATAGGAGCATCCTTTCGGATCCAAAGAGACAAAAACTTTGATCGATTTCACATTATATTGTTTGGATTGTGCAACCAGTGTATTGTAAAAACCGATAGCGTCCCCCGAAATAAACGAGATGAATTTTGATTTTTTAAATTGTTGTTTAGAATCTTCAATGTATTGATTTCTATCAGCTTCCCACTTGCGATACGGTGCATTTTTGTGAAATGCGACAACAGTTCTTATTATGTAGGCAACAAGGGTTCCAAGAAATACACCAACGAATAATCTCACAAAGAAAGAAATGATTAGTGAATCCAAAATACAATCAAAACAATTATAGCTCAGACCAATAAAGACCACGCAACATATAATACGAGTAGCTAAACATACGATTCTAAGCCAAGGGGTCGTAGCTTCGTATGTCTTCGCTTTATACCTCATTGGCTTCTCTTTAAAATGCACAGTTTCATCTGTTTTTTCATAATATCCGTGTACAATTGCGTCATGGTTTGCGACCTTATCTTTTTTCACCTGAGAAAAAAGGGCGCTCAAATTCTCTGTGATTTTTTTTGAGTTCAGTTTGATATTATCGTGAGCATCAATATAGAGCGTCGAACCACAATATTCGCACTGAACAATGCCTTGCTCCGAACTGACGCTTAAGGATCCGGAGCACCTCGGACAACGCAAATCGTATAATTTCATAATGGTAAGCCTCCTTTTTATACAAGAAACACATCACAAAAAGCAATTATAATAAGTTAAATCAATGCGTTTTAGACATTATAATATACAGATGTTACATTGGCTTTATTATATCACCGGTCTTTTCAACTTGCAAGATGTTTTAATATGATTCGTTTCCTATAACTCACTGCGACATTATCGCTTTTCTTGCCAGATTGCTTCTTATATGAAGCGTGAAAGACACTATAAACAATAGAATTTGACTTATCGGGTAATCCGGCAAGTCCTTTTCCTATTATCATGTGTAAAGCGCATTAAATTCTTTACATAGATGGACATTTGTAATAAGTGCAAACGCAAAACCTCCCCGCTTTCAAAGCAGGGAGGCAAAATATCGTTTTTTTGCGGATTACTCCTCCGCTGAGTTGCCCGCAAGCATGGAGACAGCCGCCTGGAGCTGGGTGTCTCTTTCCTTTTCGAGCGTGCTGAGATTCTCTCTGAGCGAATCGGCAAGAATTATCTCGGTATCGGGGGTCAGCCCGTTGCCGTCGAAGCTGTCGCTGATATAGGGAAGCATCTTCGAGGTGGTCAGCACTATTGCGCCGCCGTCGCTTAATTCAAAGGTCTCCTGCACATCGGCTCTGCCGGCGGTCTTTTCGCCGATAAGGAACGCCTTGCCGAAATCCTTGAGGTCGCAGGCGAACAGCTCGCCGCAACCCGCGGTGTCCGAATTTATAAGCACCGCCATGGGCATGATTATATCCTTTGAGTCGGAGCTGTAGGTCTTGACGGTCTTTCCGGTCTTGTCAACGAGCGTCGCTATTGCCTTGTTGCCCTCGGTAGCCGTCGGAACAAGGAGGTCTATAACGCGGCAGGTGTACTCGACGGTTCCGTCATAGGTCGAGCGCACGTCGAAGACAAGGCTCTTTGCGCCCTCTTTTTTGAGCTGAGTTATAGCCTTTTCAAGCTGGTTTAAGGTGTTCTTGTAGAACGCGGATATCTTTATATATCCGACCGTACCTATAAGCTCGTAGCTTACGGTCTGATTCGTGTAGCCGAGGACGACGTTGACGGATTTGTCCACATCGTCGCGCCTGTAAGTAAGGCTGACGGAGGTCAGCTTTATGCCGCTGAGCTTGCCCGCCATCTCGGCGCTGTTTTCGGCAGTTACCGTGTCGTCGCCTATGGCAACTATCCTGTCGCCCTTTTGAAGGCCCTCGGTCTGCGCCGGGGAGTTGGGATAGACCTCCGTTATGAGCAGATATCCGCTCACGGGGTCGGTCTCGACCTCAACGCCGATACCCGCGCTGCGACCCTCGAGCTTCGAGGAATAGAGCTTGTAGGCGTCCGCGTTCATATAGCGGCTGTACTTGTCGCCGAGGCCGTTGATATAGCCGTTTTCAAGGTTTGAGTCAAGCATGGCCTCGTCTATGTCGCCGTAATACTTCGAGCGCACGATCTTGTCGACCTCTTCAACCGCGTCATACATCTGCGCGCGCTTGGGAAGGTCGGTTATCAGCTTGTTGTACATACGCTGAGAGACAGACATGGTTATTGCGAAGCTCGCGGTTACGCTTAGAACAATGAGCGCAATTGCAAGTCCGAGCGAAATTTTCTTGTTCATTTGCTTTCACGTTCCTTCCTGCCTGGAATCAATTCGGAGGCGTGACGAAATTCAAGGGATTGAGCCTGTTGACTACGCCGTTTTTGACCTGCATGACCTGGAAATGGACATGGGGGCCGGTGACATAACCGGTGTTTCCGATATAGGCGATGACCTCGCCTTTTTCAACATACTGCCCCGCCGAGGCGATTATCTTCGAGCAGTGGCCGTAGTATGTTCTGTATCCGTCTCCGTGGTCTATCGTGATATAGTTGCCGCCGACGTCGGAATAGCCTCTGACGAGCACCTTGCCGCTCTGCGCCGCAATTATATTTTTTCCGTAGGAGACGTTGACGCCGTTTTCGCGCACGACTATATCGATAGCCGGATGCATGGTGTAGGTTCCGTCACCCTCGGGGTCGTAGTATCCGTAGCCCGCGGATATGTAGGAATTCTTATACGGAACGGGCCAAATCATCTCGCCGTTGTCGTAGTAATCGTTGTCGCCACCTTGGGAGCCGCCGCTTACAAGCTGGTCTATCTGGCGTTCAAACGCCGCGCGCTTGCGGTACTGCCTCTGCAGCTCCTGCTGATATTCGGCGCTGCTCTTGTCGAGCGAGGTCATAAGGGCGGATATCTGGCGGTAGTTTGCGTTATATGCGCTCTGCTTTGAGGACAGAGTCTTGTTCTTGCTGTCGAGCTCGGACTTTTTCTCGACCAATAACGAGCGCTTCTCCTCGAGAGCATTCTTGTCCTTGTCGAGCTCCGCCTTGGCGGCGTTGAGCTCCTCTATCTGCTTTTCGAGCTTTGAAATGAGCTTGTTGTCGTTTTCGGTGACGCTCGCCAAAAGCTGAATACGCAACAGCAGAGACGATATACTGTCCGATTCGAGGAGTATCTCTATCCACGAGGACGAGCCCGCCATATATGTGGCGCGCAGTCGCTCGGATATTTTCTCCTGCGTCGCAGAAATATCCGCGTCTATCTTGTCTATCTTCGACTGGGCGTCGGCTATCTTCTTGTCGAGCGCCGATATCTCCCTGTCATAATCGGCTATATCCGCATTGAGCACGGAGAGCTGAGAGTTCAGAACATCGAGCTGGCTGCTTATCGCCTCTGCCTGAGAAGAGAGCAATTTCATCTTCTCCGCGTTCGACGCCTGCTGATTCTGGATATTTTCGAGCTTTTTCTGATTTGCTTCAATCTCTTTTTCGAGCTCGTTGTAGTCCTTTTTTAGATCATCGAGACTCTTTGCCTGAACCCTCGTCGGAAAGACTCCGGTCACAAGCACGAGCGCCGCGCAAAGAACAAACGCCGCCGCTCTTTTGAGCCATGTGTTACGCTTATTCTTCATCTACTATCGCGAACTCCTTTTCCTTGAGATATTTTGTTATCGACACCGCGCTGCCTATCGCGCCGGCGAGAACGCCGAGCACAATGAACGCGGCGAGCAATATCAGAGCGTATTTGCCGAACGGGGCGACTCCCGCCATGCCTATGCCGGCGAGACTCTTGACGAGCGTTCTGCCCGCCAATTCATATATGCCCCAGACGGCTAACAGTGCGAGTATGCCGGATATAACGCCGAGCATCATGCCCTCTATCATAAACGGCCAGCGAATGAACCACCTCGTCGCGCCGACGCTCTTCATGATATTTATTTCGAGTCTGCGGCTGTCCATCGTTATTCTTATAGTATTGGCAACGATGAAAAGCGAGACTATCAGAAGCAGCGCTATCATGCCCACGCTTATATAGCTGACCGTGTTTCTAAGCCCCGCGAGCTGATTGGCAAGCTGCCTGTTCTCGCGGACATGGAGCACATTCGGAAGCTCCGATATGCGCTTTACCGTATCTTCAAATTTATCGGTATCCTTTAAAGAGACCTCATATGCATCGGGCAGCGGGTTTTTGTCCAGCCCGTCGAAGAGCACGGAGCTGTCCCCCATCTCGTCCTTGAGCTGAGCGAATCCGCTCTCCTTGCCGACGAATTTGCAATCGCGGACATTTGAGAGCCCTCTCAGATTCGAGCCGAGCTCGTCGGTCTCAGCCTGAGTGGCGTTGTCGTCGACGAATACCATTATAACATTCTGATCCTCGACGTTTCCGATGAACATATTGATGTTGACCGTTATCATAAACGCGACGCCTATCATCACCATGCAGCTGAACAGCACGGAAATCGACGCTATGCTCATAAGACGGTTGACGTAGAGGTTTCTCATTCCCTCGCGGGAGAGGTAACCGAGGCTTCCGTTATTTTTCATCGCTCTCGTCCCCCTCTCCGTCCTCGAGGTATATCGAATAATCGGCAGCGACGGAGGAATATGAGGTGTCATATTCGCTCCCGTATTCCGCCTTCTCTTTTCCGAAGCTCTCGAGAGCCTGCCTGTAAGCATCGTCGGCGGCGGTCTCGTTGGCTATCTCCGCGGCCTTTTCGGAGAGCTTCTCGGGCTTGCCTGCCTCCCCGTCCTCGTCGTCGAGGTACTTTGTCGCAAAGCCGTCCGCCGGGCGGCCGAGGGAGCCTTTTATCTTTATCTCGCGGTGAGCCGAGTTCTTCATCTTGCCGTCCGCCGCAACGGTTCCGTTTTCGAGCAGAATAACCCGCTTGTCATACATACGCACAAGATTGTGCTCATGGGTGACCATAATAACCGTCGTGCCCTCGCTGTTTAAGCGCATGAGCAGGTCGACTATCTCAAGGCTCATTCGCGGGTCGACATTGCCCGTGGGCTCGTCCGCTATTATGAGGTCGGCGTTATTCGCAAGGGCGCGGGCAAGAGCCACGCGCTGCTGCTCGCCGCCCGAGAGCTCGGTGGGATAGCAGTTCATCTTGTCCGTCAGTCCCACTATGTCGAGCACGAACGGAACGCGCTTTTTTATCGTATTCTCCTTCGCGCCGATGACGCGCATGGCAAAGGCCACGTTGTCGAACACGGTCATCTTGGGTATCAGGCGGAAATCCTGAAAAACTATGCCCAACCCGCGGCGAAAATACGGTATTTCGCTGCGGGTAAGGCTGCTCAAATCTTGGTTTTTAATTATGATTTTTCCGTGCGAGGGCACTTCCTCACGCATCATAAGCTTGAGGAAGGTGCTTTTTCCGGCGCCGGATGCGCCGACAACAAAGACGAATTCGCCCTTGTTTATCTTGATGTTGACATGGTTTAGAGCATGTGTTCCGTTCTCATAGACCTTGGAAACATCTCTGAATTCAATCACACTTTTCACTCCTATATAAAGCGGTATCCCCCTCGCGTCTTTATACCGACCGTAAACGCCGCAGATCAGTACTTAACGGGCTTTGCATCGAGATACTTCTTGACCATAAGAGCCACCTTGAAGACGATAGCGTCGTCGAACTCGCGAAGGTCGAGGCCGGTGAGCTTCTTTATCTTCTCGAGTCTGTAAACCAGCGTGTTGCGGTGGACAAAGAGCTTGCGGGAAGTCTCGGAAACATTGAGGTTGTTCTCGAAGAAGCGCTGAATGGTGAACAGCGTCTCCTGATCGAGGCTGTCAATCGAGCCGCGCTTGAACACCTCGCTCATGAACATATCGCACAGCGTAGTGGGAAGCTGATAGATAAGTCTTGCTATGCCGAGATTGTCGTAGCTGACTATGGTCTTTTCCGTGTCGAACACCTTGCCGACCTCGAGGGCTATCTGAGCCTCCTTGAACGAGCGGGCAAGCTCCTTGACGCCCGTGACGGTCGTGCCTATGCCGACATATGCGTGGATATAAAGGTCAGTTGTCAGAGAATCGGAAATGGAGCGCGCGAGCTTCTCGAGATCCTTTGTCTCGATATTGCTGCGGACTTCCTTGACGAGAGCTATCTCGTTCTCGTTTATGTTGATAACGAAATCCTTGGTCTTATCCGGGAACAGATTCTGGATAACGTCGAACGCCGCAGAATCGTTATGCTCGGTGATTCTTATGAGAAGAACGGTGCGCACGGCATCGCTGTTGAAGCGAAGCTCACGCGCCTTGATAGCGATGTCGCCGGGAAGTATGTTGTCAAGAATAACGTTCTTGACGAAGTTGCCCCTGTCGAATTTCTCGTCGTAGCACTGCTTGATATTGCTCAGCGCCACGCAGCAGATATCCGCATATTTGCCTGCAAGCTCATCTTCGCCGTCGATGAAAACAGCATACTCTGCCTGCATATGAGAGCCGAACGAACGGTAGGTGCAGCCGTTTAATATACGGTCGCCGTCCTCTGAAAAAATCTGCGAAGCGTTCGAGATAACCTCGCCTATTTTGCCCAGCTCGCTGCAGGAGATTATAGTGCCTGTCTCGTCGATAACGCCGATCGTTCTGTCAACAGCGTCGCGCATCTGATGAATGACACCCTGGAAAAGCCTGTTTGACATAGTATCTACCCCTATTCTGAATAATTTCAACTTCTGCCGTTTTAGACATTTTGACAACTGCGCTATAGACATTTTACACAATTATACGCTTAATTGCAATACATACGGGGCTAAAAAATATGTAAAATAAAGGATTTTTTTCAAAAACAGGCGAAAACGCACCTGTTTTTATCTATTTCCAACAAATTTTATGATTTGCTTTTAGTGGATTTGATCTTTGGTCATTTTGTCCATAGAATTCCACATAGGGGGTTCGGGGCGCTTTTCTCCGCGCGATTTTTATGGTATAATGAGCCGAGAAAGCGAAAAAGGGGCGCAAAAATGGAAGGCAGCATACTCAGAGCATATATATCGGAGAACATCGAAAAGGCTCAAAGAGAAAATATTCCGTCGGCGGTATCGAAATTTCTCGATTCCGCGTCTCTCTCCGCGGCGGCCGCTCTCGCCCGCTCGACTGCGGGCAGATTCATCTTCTG